>OGCL01000137.1_pt1 | contig 82818 bp, 84 predicted proteins | sample 1570041 | NCBI WGS metagenome assembly OGCL01 (sample SAMN06266162, study PRJEB24511) | hot springs metagenome | isolation source: Hot spring water | place: South Africa: Limpopo | collected 2015-06-22
TTATCGATACGATCATCCGGGATGCTACAGATACCCATAAGAATGACCGATATTACAAGCCCAAATGCAATGCCACTGACAGTCACTGCATCATTTGGGTTCACGCGGTCGAATACGTCCTATCTGGTCTAACGTCGAATCCAGCAGGCGTGCGCAGTCATCAGCTGTGGCGTCAGCGGCGGCCTGACGCAGACACTCCATCTGACGACCAAGTTCCTCGTCGTCCAAGCGAGAATGGCTCTGCAGAAATTCAGCCAGAGCATAGCCCAGCGGCCCATCAAGATGCGCCCCAGCCCTCAGGCGGTCGATAATGAAATGCTTACGCTGCTCCTCGTAGGATCCGCGCAGGGCATCGAGGATGGTGCAGGTTGCCTCCGCCGTGTCCAGGCTCAGACCCGGATGGCGCGGCCCGCCGCTGACGGCGCTCAGGAACGCACCTAACAGTGTCGCAAGCGGGCGCGTTGCCCGCGACCACAGCGGGTCTGCGTCCCAGGTCGCCGCTCCGACCGTGATGGTGCCGGGCTCGGTGGAGAAATCGAGCGTCGCGGTGCCACGTGCGCCCCTCACCACAATACGCCGCCGTCGCATCGCAGCGTTGCGCTCCAGAGTTACGGCGCAGGGCCACGGCCCAACTGCAAGCGGCAGGCGCAGGAGAGCCCCGCCCGCTTCGACCACCGGCGGACCGGCAGGGCCGGGCAGCGCATGAAACACCGCCTGGAGCGCGGACACCACATGCGGCAGCACGTCCATGGGCAGCGGCGTGCCAGCGTCGAAGGCCTTGCGCTCGCCACAGCGAACCTCCCCCGCCGGGTCCGCCCAGGGGCGTGCGGGGCGCCCGCCCGCCGCGTCGGTGACCACGCCCGGCACGGTGGCGCAGCCCGCCAGACACACCGACAACCACAAGCCCACCCACCGCCATCTTTTCATTTCGCCTTGACCATTTTGTTGAGTGAAGCCGCCCCACCTGCCGGTGCAAGCCAGGGCCTTTGAAAACCTGCCGGGGGCACGCCAAGGCTGCGCATCAAGCCGCATCACGCCGCCACAAACACGCCATGCAGCCCCAGCGGCAGTGCATACGGCAACGTGGCCTGGGCCACGGGGCCGTCGGCCAGCGCGTCGGCGGCAAAACACGACAGCAGGGTTTGCTTGCGGGCGTAGTCCAGCGCGGTGCCCAGCACCCAGCCGGGGCCGCGCGCGTCGGGCACCCAGACATGTTCTTCCACGATGGTGTGGGGGCCGTAGCGGTAGCGCTGCGAGGCGCCGGTCTCTACGTTGGTGGAGGCAATGGCGCCCCACAGCGGCAGGCCGCCCTGGGTGCCGGTGGCATGGACGACTTGGCGGTGCCGCTGCCCCACCCGCCGGGGGTCGATACGCGGAAACTCCGCCTCCACGCCCAGGCTGGCCTGGGTGGCTTTGCCGGTGCGCAAGTCCAGGCGGGCCACCGTCAGCACCGGGCCCGCCGAGCCTGCGAGCCGGGCGCGCATCACCTCGCGCGTGTCGGTGAGGACGCCGGATGCGTCGGCGGCACGCGCGTAGTCGAGATGAATCACCGTGCCACTGGCGGTGTGCTCCTCCCAGGCGTTGCCCAAGTGGAACAGGAAGCCCGTTGGCAGGTGCAACATCTGCTGCCGCTTCCAGTCCTGCTTGTTGACCACCAGCACGCGCATGCCCAGTTCGGGGCACCATTGGTGCGCGTCCAGCACGCTCGCCCCGGCCAGGCGGCGCTGGGCGTCGTACACCAGCGGGGGCAGCAGAAAGACGAGGTGCCCGGCCGTGACCGCAAAGTCGTGCACCATGGGCATGTGGCTGAGCGGAAACGCCTCGGCGCGCCGCAGCGCCCCTGCGGGCGCGATTTCATACAGCAGCAACAGGCCGTGGTGGGCGTCCACGCCAAAGTTCCAGATCGTGCCGTCGGCCTCCACCCGGGGGTGGGCCGAGAAGGGCACGCCTGCCAGGTCTGCACGCCAGGTCTTGAAGCCCCGGGTCTCCAGCGTGCGCGGGTCCAGGCGCGTGGCCGAGCCGCCCTCCCATAGCGCCAGCATGTCGCCCCCCACGGGCAGCATGCTGATGTTGGCGGCGTTCATGCTGTCGGGCGAGCTGGGTGGCTCGCGGCCCGGGAACACGGTGCCAAAGCCTTCGGTCAGCCTGCGACCCGCCTGCACTTCAGCCAGCCGCTTGGCGGTGGCCACATAGCGGCCCTGGTGGTGCACCGTGGTGCCGTCGATCACAAAACGGTGGGCCATGCCGTCGCCGTCAAACCAGTGCTGGTAGCGCTCTCCACCCAGGTCGTGGCCCGCCGGGCCCACGCGGTACAACGTGCCCGCCACGGCATCCGGGAAGCGCCCGCGTACCAAGGCAGCAGTCAGCGGAAAGTCTGCGGGCGCTGTGGCAAACGCAGGCTTCCACGGCGCATCGGATGCCTCGAATTGGGTGTGCCAGCTGGTGGGCGACGCTTGCGGATGCGCCGCACTGTGCGTCAACGATGCAAGCAGGGGGCCGCCGCCAGCGGCCATGAGCCGTAGCACCAGATCACGGCGATGGATGGACATGAAGACGCCTCAAAAAGGACTAGCGCAGACGGATGGTGATGCTGTGGTCGGCATCCAGCGGCACAGCGGCAGCATCAAAACTGGGCGGGCCCATGCGGCCCCGGGCGTCGTTGGAGAAGCCATACCGCTCTGTGGGCAGGCCCAGCAGGTTGGTGTCCAGCTTGGCGTTGCCGTTTTCGTCGGCAAACGACTTGACCACATAGCGCCCGGCGGGCAAGCCGCTGAACACCAGCTGCGCGGCACCGTCGCGCAGTTCGATCTTCTGCGAGACCACGGCCTGGTTGCTGGCAAACGCATCGGCCGAGTCGAACACGGCGAGGTAGAGGGTGGCTGGCGCAGCGGGGCCGTCGGTCACAGAGATCCGCAGGTCTGCCGCGCTGGCCGCCAGGGGCAGCCAGGCCGCAGCAATTGTCAGGATGGTGTGGATCGACTTCATGGGGGTGCTCCGTGCAGCGTTGGGCAGGCCGCGCTTCAGCACCGCCCGGCCGCTTTCAGCAAGGCGTTGCACTCGGGGCTGGCACTGCGGCCGCGGGCTGCAGGTGCAGTGGCTGCTGCGGGTGCTGCGGCCGCAGGGCTGCTGCCGCCGCTTTTGCTGGTCACCATGGCGGTGCAGATGGCGTCGGAGTGCGGCGTCTGCCCAAAGCTCATGGCTTTCTGGAAGCCCGTGGCGCCGTACAGGTAGCAGCGGTAGGCCATGCCGTCCAGGGTGTTGACGGTGTAGTTGATGCGGCCACCGGTTTCCTCTTCGCGGTCGGTGATGGAGAACTGGCCCACGGACCGCCCGATAGCCTGCGCCGTGCGCTGCTCCAGGCCCCGCTGGTCGAGGGTGGACGCGCAGCCGCTGAGCAGGGCCAATGCCGCAATGGCCGGGGCGGCCCACAAAAGCGCAGGGCGTGTAGAAGACTTCATGGTGTTCCTTGGTGTCATGGGTTTCATCGAACAAAGCAGTTGTCTGCGGGAAGGTTTGCCACGCTCGCGGCCACGGCAGAAAGCGATGGCCTGCTGCTGGGTATCTCATCGCCCAGCAGGCACAACTGGCGGGCAGACGGCAGGGCCCAGATGGCGCCAGAGCGCGTACCCGTGACGGTGTGCAACTCGCCCCAACGGGCGGCCAGCGCCGGGCTGGCGTCAGACCGCGCGAAGCGCACCACCCCGAGCTTGCTTGGCCCCACCTGTTGCGATGCGCCAGCGCAGCCACTGCCCGCAAAGATCAAAACGCCTTCGTAGTAGTCGAGCGTGGCCTGCCCGGTGGTGCGTGCCCGCAGCGTCTTTTTGAACGACTGCGCCCCCACCGTGACGCAGCCCTTCTGCACCCAGTCACCTTCCAGCGCGCTGATGGCAGTCATTGGCGCCATGCCTGCTGAGCCCCCGCCCCATCCCCCATCGGACACAGCCACGTCCCCGTCACCACTGCTGCGCCCGCTGCACGCCCCCAGAGGCAGGGTGAGCCCCAGGGCCAAGGTGATGAGGGCTGCAGGCACCACGGCTGCACGGGGCAACGAAGGCAGCGAAGGAGGCAATGGGCACAACGCAGTCATACACGGCTCCTTGGTGGATGGGGGGAATGAAGGAGAAAGAAGAGAAACAGGCGCGCAGCAGCCCGCCACCGGCCCAGCCCTTCGGGCCCGGCCGTGGTCACGGTCTGTCTAGAAAGTGCGGGAGGTCAGCCCGGCTTGCGGGCCACGATGAAGACCCGGATGTCCTTGCCCCGGGTGCCATGGCGTTCGACGGAGACAATCTCCAGCCCTTGCCGCACCAGGGCTGCCTGCAGCTGCTGCGCGTCGAAACACAGCACCTGCGGCGCCTTGCCAATGGCCTGCATCAGGGGCAGTGCCAGGCGGGGGATGAGCGGGTTCATCTCGTTGATGCACGGCGTCTTGGAGATCAGCAAACCGCCGGGCCGCAGGGCCTGCACCAGCAGCTTGAGCGCATGGTCCAGGTCTTCCACCAGGTGCAGCATGCTGAAGGCCAGCACCACGTCGTAGGCACCCTGCCCCTGCCCCGGTGCGTCGGCATCGGCCAACGCAAAGCCCAGCTGCGGCACGGGCTGGGCGGCCAGCCGTTCCCGGGCGATGGCAATCATCCCCGGTGCGACATCGGTGGCCAGCATGCGCCCCGTGAAAGGCGCCAGGCGCATGGCCGTGCTGCCGGTGCCACAACCGACCTCCAGCACATCCGCTGCGGGAGGCAGCAGCGCCTGCACGCGCTGCAGCGTGGTCTCGTAACCCGCCATGTCGGCAATCGGCTCGGCGGCATATTTGGGCGCTATGCGGTCCCAGAAGCGGGCCTTGCGGGCAAATGAGGATGCACCCGCCTCCGCGTGTGGCGTGGCATGGAGGGCCGGGGCAATGGAAGGCGTTGGCATGGGCGGGTGGGGCATCGGGCGTTGAGCGATACCGGAATGCTATCCATGCAAAACACCGCAGGGAACGGCCTTTCTTGCAGTGAACATATACATTTACGCATGGACAACCTCGACTGGAACCAGCTCAAAGCGTTTCTGGAGACCGCAGAAACCGGCTCGCTCTCGGCCGCCGCCCGCAAACTGGGCCTGACCCAGCCCACGCTGAGCCGCCAGGTGGCCGCCATCGAACAGCACATGGGCGTGACCCTGTTCGAGCGTGTGGGCAAGGCCATGGTGCTCACCCCCACCGGGCTCGACCTGCTGGAACACGCGCGCGCCATGGGCGCCGCCGCCGAGGCCCTGGGCCTGGCGGCCACGGGCCGGTCTGAGGCAGTGGGCGGTGTGGTGTCGGTGTCGGCCACGGACGCTGTGGCGGCCTACCTGCTGCCGCCCATCGTGCAGCGGCTGCGCGCCCAGGAGCCGGGCATTGCTGTTGAAGTGATCTCATCCAACGCGCTGAGCGACCTGCTGCGCCGGGAGGCCGACATTGCCATCCGCCACGTCAAGCCCGAGCAACCCGACCTGATCGCCCGCCTGATCGGCGAGGCCACCGCCCACTTCTATGCATCCGAAGGCTGGGTGAAGACCCACGGCCACCCGCGCACCGCGCAGGACGCAACCCAGGTGCCGTTTGTGGGCTCGGACCGCGCCGGGCGATATCTGGCGTACCTGCGCCAGTACGGCCTGCACCTGAGCGAAGATAACTTCAGCTGCTACAGCGACCACACCGTGGCCCACTGGGCGCTGGTGTGCCAGGGCATGGGCATCGGGGCCATGATGGACAACATCGCAAGCCACACCCCGGGCGTCGTCCGCGTGCTGGACGATGTACCGCCGGTGCGCTTTCCGATCTGGCTGGTGTCGCACCGCGAGCTGCGCACATCTCGGCGGATCCGGGTGGTGTTTGAGGCGCTGGTGGAGGGGTTGTCCAACGGGGAGTCGCAGGACGAGCGCTGAGCGCGGCACGGGCCAAAGCTCAGCGGCCGGTGGCTATGTGTGCCCCTCACCCGTACCCGCGCCTGCGGCGGCCCGACCCGCATCGCCCTTGTGCGGCGCGCGCGAGCGCACTTGGTACCCCGCAGACAGCAGGTGCACATCCCAGCGCTGCTGCACCGCCCCCCAGATGCCTTTGGGCAGGAACAGCGCGAACAGCATGGCAATGGCGCCCAGGCCGATGAGGTAGAGCACGCCCTGCCCGCCCCACAGCGTCTCTACCGCAAAGAAAAGCAGCGCGCCGAGGATGGGGCCTTCCATGGTGCCTATGCCCCCCACCAACACCATGAAGATCATGTAGGCCGTCCACTGCACGCTGAAATAGGTCTTGGGCTGAAAGCTGATGGACGTGGCCAGCCACAGCCCCCCGGCCAGTGCGCAGCCCAACGCCGACAGCACAAACACCAGCCGTTTGATGGCGACCACGCGCACACCGAGCGAGATGGCGGCGGTCTCGTTGTCGCGGATGGCCTGCGCGGCTGTGCCCACCTTGCTGCGCAGAAGCAGGAAGACCACCCCGCTCAGCCCCGCCATGGCAGCCAGCGCGGCCCAGTAGGTATAGGCACGCCGGTCGTCGGCCGCGTACTGCTGCAGCGCAATCATCGAGGTGCCCGTCTCGCCCTGCACCAGGCTATCGAGGTTGACGCACAGGTGGGCCAGCGCGGCCACCACCCACATGCCGATGGCAAATTCGCCGCCCTGCAGCCGCAGCATGAAAACGGCCAGCGGCACTGCCACCACGGCTACCAGCATGGCGCCCACCAGCAGCGCAGGATACGGCCCCAGGCCCGCATCGGCCAGCCGCACCATGGCATAGGCGCCCAGGCCGAAGAACGCCTGGTGGCCAATCGACACCAGCCCCGCGTAGCCCGCCAGGGCGTTCCACATCACGGCCAGGATGACGTAGATGAACAGCGTGGTGAGCCGGTCCACCGTGCCCGCCTGCAGCCACAGCGGCCCCAGGCAAAGCGCGGCCAGCAGCAGGACGGTGGCGCTGGCGAAGGCGATGGACGCGCGCGTCCAGCGTTCGATGACCCAGGGGGATGCACCCGTGGGTACGAAAGGTGCAGAAGTGATGGGAGCAGTCATGGCGCGGCCCTGCGGCGGGAAGAGAAGAACCTGCGCAGCGCACCGCTCGCGTAGAGCCGGGCCAGCAGGATGACCAAAAAGGTGGCGTGCCCTGCGATCAGAAAACCCTGGGGATGCACCTGCGCCCCCAGGTTCTGCGCCACGCCCAGCACCACGCCGCCCAGCAAGGTGCCCCACAGCGATCCGGCACCGCCGATGATGACGGCCTCAAACGCAAAGATCAGCTGCTGCGGGCCTGAGAACGGATCGAACGTGGCGCGCAGGGCCAGCGACGCCCCTGCCAGCGTGACAGTGACCATAGTGATGGCCGAGGCCGCCGCGAACACCGTGCCGGTGCGCACGCCCACCAGGCGCGCGGTGTCGGCGTCTTCCGACGCTGCGCGGATCTGCCGCCCCAGCGCCGTGTGCGCCAGCATGGCGTGCAGCCCGCCCAGCAGCAGCACCGCCAGCACCAGCACCAGGGTGGGCAGCTGCCCCACGTAGAGGCCACCGGGCAGCTCCCAGCTGTCATAGGCCAGCGTGCCGATGGAGGTAGCCAGCGAACGCGTGTCGGCACCGAAGTGCTGGAACAGCAGGTTGTCGATCACGCTGGCCAGGCCAAACGTGGCCAGCAGCGGCACCAGCGCGCCCAGGCGCGCGCTGCGCTCCAACACCAGCTGGTGCAGCAGCCAGCCCAGCAGCGCCATGGCAGGCACTACGGCCACCAGAGCCAACAGCGGGTGCCAGCCCAGCGGCTCGGCCAGCAGCCACAGCAGGTAGGCGGCCACCACGGTCAGGCTGCCGTGGGCCAGGTTGATGATGCGCATCACCCCGAACATGAACGACAGCCCGCAGGCCAGCAAGGCGTAGTAGCCGCCGAGCAGCAGCCCTTGGATGATTTGATTCAGCAGGTTCATGCGGCCTCCTTGTAGGCATGGAGGGCGTTGCTGACGTCACGGGCTGCCTCGGGCCGCTGCGCGCCAAAGTAAAACGCGGTGATCTGCGCGCGGGTGAACTGGTTGGCGGGCGCATCGGCCACCACGCTGCCTTCGAGCATGCAGGCAATGCGGCTGGCCACGGCCTGCACGCGCTGCAGGTCCTGCTCGACCAGCAGCAGCGTAGTGCCCTGCCCCACCACGCCGCGCAACGCGTCGTACACGCCCTGTACGGCCAGGGGCGAGAGGCCCAGCGAGACCTCGTCAAGCAGCAGCACGCGCGGGTTGGTCATGAGCGCGCGGCCAATGGCCACGGCCTGCTGCTGCCCGCCAGACAGCTCGCCCGCTTTTGCATTCAGCTTGGGGGCCAGCTGCGGGAAGGCGTCCAGCACGGTGTCAAAACTCCACTGCCCGCGCCGCCCGGCCGCGCGTGCCACCAGCAGGTTTTCGCGCACCGTCATGCCCGCAAACAGGCGCCGCCCTTCGGGCACCAGGGCCAGGCCTTCTGCCACACGCTCGTTGGCAGGCATACGGGTGATGTCCACCCCGTCCCACCGCACGGTGCCGCTGCTGGCGCGGTGTGCACCGGCCAGCGTGCGCAGCAGCGTGGTCTTGCCCGCACCGTTGGCCCCCACCAGGGCCAGGATGTCGCCCTGGTGCACCTGCAGCGACACATTGCGCACGGCAGGCAGCTGCCCGTGGTGGGCGTTCAGCGCATCAATGCTCAACAACGCGCTCATGCCGCCACCCCGCCCAGATAGGCCTCGACCACCGTGGCATCGCGCAGCACGGCCTGCGGGTCGCCGCTGGCAATGACCCGCCCGCCATCCATGCACACCAGGCGCGTGGCCACTTGCAGCAGCACATGCACCATGTGTTCGATCCAGACGATGGCGATGCGCTGGCTGCGAAGGGTGCGCACCAGGTCCACCAGCTCGCTGGCCTCGGCATCGGTCAGGCCGCCGCCGATCTCGTCGAGCAGCAGCACCTGGGGGCCGGTGGCCAGCGCACGCACCAGTTCCAGCCGCTTGCGGCCGAGCAAACCCAGCGTTTCTGCACGGCGATTGGCCAGCGCCTCCATGCCACACAGGCGCAGGCACTCCATGGCCCGGTCACCCGCGTCGCGAGCATGCAGGCCTGCGCCGTGGGTGGCGCCGGTGAGCACGTTTTCAAACACCGTCATGCCCAGAAACGGACGGGGCACCTGGTGGGTGCGTGCGATGCCCGCACGGCAGCGGTCTGCCGCGCTGCGGGCGCTCACATCCACACCCTGGAACCAGACGGCACCCTGGCTTGGCGCAAACGCTCCGGCCAGCACGTTCAGCAGCGTGGTCTTGCCCGCACCGTTGGGCCCGACGATGCCCACGGCCTCGTCACTGCCCACCGAAAAATCGAGCTGATCCAGCACTTTGAGCGCACCAAATCGCATGTCGATGCCCTGCGCCTGCAGCAGTAACGGCTGCTGCTGTGGCCCGCCCGCTGGCGGGCTCCCAAGGGGTTGTGGATGTCGCATGGAGATCAGCTGTAGGACTTGAGCGCCGCCGCCACGGGGATGTTGCGGTCGGTGGCGTTTTCGGTGACGAGCAGGTCGAGCTTGAACTTGCTGCCCGCTGCGGGCTTGACCCACTGCGCGCCCACCACCGGTGTCACCGACACATTGGGCACAGGCCCCTTGGCAAAGTCCACCGGGCCTTGCATGGTGGTGGCCTTGAGCGTGCTGATGGCCTTGGCCAGCGCCGCCTTGTCGCGCGGGTTGGTGCTGGCCTTGAGCGCCTCGGTGCCCGCATCGAACAGCGACATGGTGGAGCCCAGCATCTGTGTCCACTGCTTGCCGGTGCTGGCCTCATACGCATCGGCCAGCTGCACGCCGCTGAGCCCCGTCAGTGGTGAGGCATAGGGGAAGGTCTTGTGCCAGAAACACCCTGCACCCAGGTTGATCGCCAGCGGGCCCAGTGCCTCTACCTGCGAGGGCACGAGGCCCGTCTTGGCTATCTGCGCGATCTTCACCATGCGCGTGTAGCCCTGCTGCGCTGCCTGCCGCCAAAAGGTGGCGAAGTCTGGCGGTATGGGAAAGGTGTTGAAGATCTCGCAGCGCTCGGCCTTGAACTTGGCGATCTGTGCTGAGTAGTCGGTGGTGCCGTTCTCATACGGCCCGGCGTCCACCACGGTGAAGCCCGCCTTGGCCAGCTCAGGCGCCAACGTGGCGCGAATCGCGTTGCCATCGGCATCGTTGGGGTACAGCACGCCAATCTTCTTGTTGGTGGGCAACGCCGCAAACTGCGAGGTGTACGACGTGGTGAAGCTGCCGCCGCCAAACGAGAAGTGGTACGTCCACTTGAAAGGCGACGGCGCGCCGGGCTTGGCACCCCGGCCAAAGTACCAGGCCTCCCACGGCATCACGGTGGACAGGCAGGGCACGCCCGCCGCCTCGCACGCATCCGACACCGGGTTCACCGTTTCGGGTGTGGTGGTGGTGAGCATCAGGTCGATCTTGTCGCTGTTGATCAGCGCCTTGGCCAACTGGCTGGCGCGGGCCGGGTCGGACTGCGTGTCGCGGTCCAGGATCTCCACCGCGTACTTCACGCCACCAATGCTCAGGCCCGCAGCCAGCGTCTTGCGCACCTGGGCCAGGATGAAGGTGTCGGTCTCGCCCAGGGCGCCCAGCGGGCCGGTGCGCGGGCTGATGAAGCCGACCTTGAGCACGGGCGCAGCGCTGGCCGCCTGCGCCCACAGCGGGCCGGCACCCAGCGCCAGGCCGCCAGCGCCTGCAGCGGTGATCAGCCCACGGCGCGAGATGGTGGGGGATGCGGCCTGTGCTGCGTGGATGGCCTGATGGGTCAGCTCGACCTGTGTAGCGGTCACGGTGGGAGGAAGTACGTTTTTCATGGAGATTCCTTCAATCAGATGAGATCAGTCGTCGGTCTGTATGGCGTGCAGGCTCACGCCCCCGGCCTGTGCCGGTGGGGCGCGGCCAACGCGTCGGCCTTTAGGGTGGTGGGGGTTGGGCGCCGCTGCGCTATGCAGCCGCAGCCGCAGCCACTGCCGTGCGCTGGTGCGCGGCAATGAACCGCCCCGCCTGCTCCAGCGAGGCCAGCGCTTCATCCAGCACGGGCGCGAACAGCTGCCAGCAATGCACCATGCCGTCCCACACGGTGCAGTCCGCGTCCACGCCCGCCGCCTTCAAGCGCGCGGCCATGATCACGGCGTCGTCGCGCAGGCGCTCGCGGCCACCCACCTGCAGTTGCACGGGTGGCAGCCCCTGCAGATCGGCTCTGTAGAACGGGGTGACGGTGGGCGAACGCACATCGCCACCGGGCACATACATGGCGTTGAAAAACCCCATGAGTTCGCGCGTGATGAACGGGTCGTCCACCGTGTGGTGGGACGCGCCTTCGGACGCCAGGTCCAGCGCGGGCGACAGGGCCACGATGGCTGCAGGCAGGGGCAGGCCCAGGTTGCGGGCATGCACTGCCGTGGACAAGGCCAGGTTGCCGCCCGCCGAATCGCCCATCAGCGCGATGGCCGACGCGGCATAGCCCTGGTCCAGCGCCCACTGGTACGCGGCCAGCGCGTCGTCGTGCGCGGCGGGGGCCGGGTGCTCGGGCGCCAGGCGGTAGTCCACATTGAGCACCTGCGCGCCGCAGAACTGCGCGAGGTACGAGCACAGCGCCCTGTGTGATGTGAGCGAGCCGAACACAAAGCCGCCCGCGTGGTAGTAGATGACCAGCTTGCGCGGGTTGGCCTGCAAGGTGCTCAGCAACTCGGCTGCCATGGTGCCGCCTGCGCCGTTGGGGATGCGCAGCGTCTGAATGGGCAGCCCCTGGGCCAGGGGCATTTGCGAGTTGCTGGCGTCAAACCACGCACGCAGCTGCGCGGGGGTGGCTTGCGGTGGCGGCGGGTTCTGTGCGGCCATCTGCAAGATGGCCTCAAGCTGTTGTGCGGACATGTGCGGCCCCTTCGCTCAGAGGTAGGTGGAAGCGAGCCCGCCATCCACCGGCAGGTTGATGCCGCTCACCCAGCGTGCCGCGTCGCTGCACAGGAAGGCGATGACCGGCGCCACTTCGTCGCTGAACGCCGGGCGCTTCATGCGGTGCGCGTCTTTCTCCACGCGCTCCTGGCCCAGCATCTGCACAAAGTCGCCCAGGATGGGCGTGAACACCGGGCCCGGGGCCACGCAGTTCATGCGCACACCACGCTCCATGAAAATCTTTTGCGACTGGGTGTACGTCCATACGATCAGCGCTTCTTTGAAGTACTGTTAGCAGGTCTCTTGTTGCACGGGGTGGGCGGCCAGCCACTTGGCGCCTTCTTCAAAGCTGGTGGTGGCACCCAGTGCGCGGTGCAGCTCCAGGCGCTGCGGCCACTCGGCCCCCAGGATGGACGCGATGTTGACGATGGAGCCGCCCTCGCCCATGCGCTCCAGCACGCGGTGCGTGAAGTGGCGCAGGCCCAGGTAGTTGACGCGGCCGACCAGCTCGGCGGGCGATGTGCCGGGCACGCCCGCAATGTTGGCCAGTGCATCCACCTTGGGAGGCAGCTGGGCCACGGCATCGTTGATGGCGGCCGGGTCGCCCAGGTCCACCTGCACAAAGCCGTCGAGCGTGAGCGTGGGCGCATTGCGGTCCACACCGATCACGCGGGCGCCCTGCTGGCGGGCAAGCTTGGCAAAGTCTGCGCCGATGCCGGAGCAGCAGCCGGTGACGACGATGGTTTTGTTGTGTAGGGTCATGAAAGTTGTCTCCTGATTTTTGTGGGGGGGGGCACAAGCCCTCGGAGCGGCCCAACCGCACCGAGGGCTTGCGATGTCAGAACGGGAATGCGGGCAACGCGTCCTTCACCGTGATCCACTGCCACTGCGTGTACTCGTCAATGTCCGCTGGCCCGCCCACGCTGCCCCCGTTGCCACCCACACCGGGGCCGCCAAAGGGGTTGGTGCACTCGTCGTTCACGGTCTGGTCGTTGATGTGGACCATGCCTGCGCGCAGGCGCTGGCCGATGGCCATGGCGCGGCCCACGCTAGGACTGATGACGGCAGCAGCCAGGCCGCCCTGGCTGGTGTTGGCCAGCTGCACGGCCTCGTCGTCGGTGCGGAAGGTGACGAGGTTGGCCACCGGGCCAAAAGGCTCTTCGTCAAACGAACGGATGCCGGGCTTGACGCCCGAGAGCACCGTGGGCTTGTAGCAAAGCCCTTCGTAGGTGCCGCCCGCTTCGAGCTTGGCGCCCTGGGCCACGCTGTCTTTGATGACCTGGTCAAAGCGCTGCAGTTGCTTGGCATCGATCATCGGCCCCAGGGCCACTTGGCCGCTGGCACCATCGCCCACGGGCAGGTGCGTGGCCTTGCCCACCATGCGTTGCAGGATGCCTTCGGCAATCGATTCGTGCACGAGGATGCGGTTGGATGCCATGCAGATCTGCCCCTGGTGGAACCACGCGCCAAACGCGGCGGCGCTGGCGGCGGCGTCCAGGTCGGCGTCTTCCAGAATGATGAGGTTGTTGGCCCCACCCAGCTCCAGCGACACCTTCTTGAGGTGCTGCCCCGCCAGCGCGCCAATGCGGCGGCCCACCGTGGGCGAGCCTGTGAAGGCGATCATCGGAACGCGCTCGTCCACCACCAGCGCCTCGCCCGCCTCGGCATCGCCCGGCAGCACTTGCAGCAGGCCCTTGGGCAGGCCCGCCTCTTCAAACACGCGGGCCATGATGAAGCCACCGCTCACCGGCGTGCGCGTGTCGGGCTTGAGCACCACCGCATTGCCCAGCGCCAGCGCCGGGGCCACCGAGCGCAGGCCCAGGATGAGCGGGAAGTTGAACGGCGAGATCACGCCCACCACCCCGTGCGGCACGCGCCGCGCCATCGACAAACGCCCTGGCGTGCTGGGCAGCACCTGGCCCTGGGCCTGCATGGGCAGGGCTGCAGCCAGGTGGCACAGCGTGATGGCCTCGCGCACCTCGTGCTGGCCCTTGGGCACGATGCCGCCGGTTTCGCGTGCCACCGTCATTGCCAGCTCGTCAAAGTGCTGCTCAAAAATGCTGGCCGCACGGTGGAACACGGCTGCACGCTCGCGCGGCCCCGTGGCCGCCCACGCGGCCTGTGCTTGCTGCGCCCGGCCAATGGCGGCCTGCATGTCTGCCGCACTGGCAATGCCCACGCGGCTAAACACCTGGCCCGTGGCGGGCTCCACCGCATCACGCGCCGTGTTCAGCACGGTAGACCACGCACCATCAAAGGCCTTGCCCGCCCACAGGCGGTTGTCCAGCAGGCCTGGTTTTTCTGAAACACCCATTGCATTGCTCCTTGGTTGAAATCAAAACCCACCGCATGGCTGCAGCGGCGTGGTCTGAAATTGCAACGGGCGTACCAGCCGCCGGATCCACAGCACCCCAAAACGCCCGAAACAGGGCCTTTTTGAGAGGGAGCGCTACGGACTTTCCCTAGGCCCAAACACGGCTGGCACGGGCGACTTTTGGCGCTCAAATAGTTACCATTCATAAACAAATGGCACTACAAAGATTGATCAAATGATCACTTTTTGATCACTTTCTGATCCACCACCGGAGAACCCCATGCCGAAGCGCCGCGTCTCTCTGGCCGACCTGCACCGCACCGCCGTGGGCCAAGGCCAGGCCTTGCTGGGCACCGTGCCCGCCGAAGCCCCCCGCGCCCTGGGTGGGTTCGACACCCATGGCATCAGCCAGCACACCCACCCCACGGTGGCCGACATCAGCGAATGCCTGTTCTTCTCCCCCGGCGACGGGCGTATCTGGCTGCAAGACCAGCGCATGATCCTGCTGCACTCCGAAGCGCTGGGCTCGCTGCGGCGCGAGCTGATCGACAGCATTGGCCTGGACAAGGCACGCGGCCTGCTGACCCGCGCGGGCTATGTGAGCGGCGCGCGCGACGCCCGCCTGGTGCGCCAGCAATGGCCCGACGCCGAACCCACCGCCGCCGCCATGGCAGGCACGCGCCTGCACGCGCTGGAGGGCGTGGTGCAGGTGGAGGTGGTGCATGCCCGCTACAACGCCGAGCTGGGCGAATACGACGGCGAGTTCATCTGGCACAACTCCAGCGAAGACGACGAGCACATCGCCGCCTACGGCGTGGGCGGCTCGCCCGCGTGCTGGATGCAGGTGGGCTACGCCACAGGCTACGTCAGCACCCTGTTCGGCCGCATGATCGTCTTTCGCGAGGTGGACTGCAGATCCTCCGGCGCCGCGCACTGCCGCGTGGTGGGCAAATCGGCCGAACTGTGGGACGACCCCGAGCAAGACCTGTTCTACCTCAACGCCCAGGACTTTGTGGGCACCCCGCCCGCTTCGCTGCCCACCTCCATGCCCGCAGGGGCACAGGGCAAGGCCCGCACCACCTACCTGGGCGTGCCGCCGGGCAAGGCACCGGCATCCAGCCACGCAGGCACCGCCGCCGACCCCACGGCAAGCGCCACCATGGTCGGCGCCTCATCCGCCTTCAACGCCGCCTGCCACATGCTGCAGCGCGTGGCCCCCACCGCTGCCACCGTGTTGTTCACCGGGGAATCGGGCGTGGGCAAGGAGATGTTTGCCAGCATGCTCCACCGCATCAGCCCCCGCAGCAGCCAGCCCTTTGTGGCCATCAACTGCGCGGCCATCCCCGAGACGCTGGTAGAGAGCGAACTCTTTGGCGTGGAGCGCGGCGCCTACACCGGCGCAGGCACATCGCGCCCCGGCCGGTTTGAGCGCGCCCACGGCGGCACCCTCTTCCTTGACGAAATCGGCACGCTCAGCCTGGTCGCCCAGGGCAAGCTGCTGCGCGCCCTGCAAGAAGGCGAGGTAGAGCGCGTGGGCGGCACCCGCACCGTGCGCGTGGATGTGCGCCTGGTGGCCGCCACCAACGTGGACCTGCGCCAGGCCGTGCGCGAAGGCACGCTCCGCGAAGACCTGTTCTACCGCCTCAACGTCTTCCCCATCCACCTGCCCCCGCTGCGCGACCGGCGCGACGACATCCCCCTGCTGATGAGCCACTTCCTGGCCCACTACCAGCGCAAACACCAGCGGCAGGTGCCCGGCTTTAGCCAGGCGGCCGTGAAGGCGATGTTTCACTACCCCTTCCCCGGCAACATCCGCGAGCTGCAGAACCTGATTGAGCGGGCGGTGATCTTGGCGACGGATGGCGAACCCATTGAGCCGCACCACCTGTTTGCAGGCGGTGAGCAAAGTGGCGGCGGGGTGATGTCGCTGCACTTGCAGGGGAACAGCGGGGGGACGTTGCATGCGCAGGGAGTGGCGGGTGTGGGGGCTGCTGCGATGCAGGTTCCGCAAGCCGCAGCGAGTGCGCGGGCTGGTGTGGCGCTACCGCCAGCCGCTGCGCCGGTGGTGGCACCGCTGCACCAGGCGGAAGAGCAAATGCTGCGGCAGGCGTTGCAAAGCGCGGGGGGGAATGTGGCGCTGGCTGGGCGGTTGCTGGGGATTAGCCGGGCGACGATGGCGTATCGGGTTAAGAAGTTTGGGATTGGGTGGCGATGACGCGAAGTCGGGCTGCACAAGTGCGACTGCGAAAACCCATCTTCAACGGTCCAAAAAGGTCGCATCTGCCTTCAGAACAACTAGCGGTACAACTGCTCGACTTGAACGATGGGTTGACCCGTCGAATGGCGTGTTGAGAGAACTAACCAACCATTGCAGCCTCGTCATGAACGAATACACCAAATATCTCTCCGTGAAATCTGCGCTCGAAGATCTTTTTGGAAGTGGTGCGTGGTACGCACTGAAAGAATCCAATCACCTCGGAACTTGGCGTAAATATGCAGACCGGACATTAAAAGCGGTTGAGCTATCCGTAAGAGACTCCGTAGAGATCTATGACGACGAATGGATGCAGGAGGTGTCTCGATGTTTACAAAACGGCAAAAAGGATCTGGATCTGGCAGATTCGATAGATGAGATCGTTGGGGTACTGGCTGGAACCATGATCGAGATGTCCTTCATTCAACTTGGCCACATGCCCAGACGAAAAGGCACTCCGGGCCCCTATCCCTTGAGAAAAGGGGAGTGGAAGATGAACGGCTTTCGCTCAGTCGCCTATCTTCAAACCAGAGAGCAGAAAGAGGACCGCTTCTTGTCGTTGCAACGTAAAGAAGTCGGCTTTGATCGACAGCTCGACCTCATGGCCGAGTACCGCAGCAGCAAGTCCAAACTCCCATACTCTGAATGGTGTGCCAAGAAATCTGAAGGAACGGAGTAAGACGCCTTCTCGTACTTGCAGCAATCTCTCCACGCTGCGGTAGTCATGTCTGACGAAGCCAGCATTGGAGTTCTGGCCCAAATGCCTGCTAGCGCTTGATAGATCGGCGTATGCGGTATCAAAATCATAGCAAACCACGCTGCATTCACGATAGCAGCCGGTCATCTGTGTAAACGTAGAAGCTGCCCACTCTTCTCACTGGCAACCCTTCCCGCATCTGCAGCTTGTTCCAGCGGCACCGGCAGTCGGGCGACCAATCTCGGCACCGTTGACCAGGGTTGCAAAAGTTGAACTGACGGTACCTGGGTGCCGCACACTCTCAAATTATGCGAAACATATACAATTCAAATACGTTTCGCTTAAAGGCAGCACCCATGGGCATAGTCAAAATTTCCGACCAGATGCATGAAAACCTGCGTCTGGCCAGCACGGCGCTGAGCCGTTCCATCAACTCACAGGCCGAGCACTGGATGCGTGTAGGCATGCTGGCCGAGATGTACCCCGACCTGGACCACCGCGAGATTTGCCAGATGCTGGTGCGGGCCGAGCTGGCGGGTGGGCTGGATGTGGCGCTGGCGGCGCGGGGTGACCTGGACAGCAAGCCTGCTGCAGACGCTGCTCCCACCGCACGCGCCAGAAAGCAGCCGCACTGATGGCCCGCGCTGACCGTGGGGTGCCGATCCGCTCGGCCGAAGAGCTGGTGATGGCGCGGCGGGCGGCGCAGCTAGCAGCCGAGGTGCTGGCCATGATCGAGCCACATGTGGTGCCGGGCGTGACCACCGACGCGTTGGACCGCCTGTGCCATGACCACATCGTGAACGTACAGGGCGCGCGGCCTGCCAATGTGGGCTATCTGGGCTACCCCAAGACGGTGCTGACCTCGGTGAACCATGTCGTGTGCCATGGCATCCCCTCGCCCCAGCAGATGCTGAAGAAGGGCGACATCGTGAACATTGATGTGGCGGTTGAAAAAGACGGCTGGTATGGCGACACCAGCCGCATGTTCTGCGTGGGCACGCCCAGCGTGCTGGCCCAGCGGCTGGTGCGCACCACGTACGAGGCGCTGTGCGCGGGCATCCGCGAGGTAAAGCCCGGCGCCACACTGGGCGATGTGGGCCACGCGATTGCCACGGTGGCGCAGCGCGAGAACTTCAGCGTGGTGCGCGAGTACTGCGGCCACGGCATTGGTACCGTGTACCACGATGAGCCGCAGGTGCTGCACTACGGGCGGCGCGGCCAGGGGCTGCGGCTGGAGGCGGGCATGGTCTTCACCATCGAGCCCATGCTGAACGCAGGCCAGCATGAAACCAAGGAGCTGGCCGATGGCTGGACGGTGGTGACCAAGGACCGGTCGCTCTCGGCCCAGTGGGAGCACATGGTGGCGGTGACGGACAGCGGCTATGAGGTGCTGACGGCGTGGCCCGGGGGCACTGGGGCTTATCCGGCGGTGTAGCCAAACCGGCGCTGCAAAGTGGGGGCAAAGCCTGGCGCCCTTAATAGGCAAGGGAACATCAGGCGCTGGGCAATTGCAGCCGGGCCCAAGCGGCCATCACATCGAGCTGCTTCTTGATCCAGTCGGCAGACATCATGTTGGCGCCCCAGTGGTGGATGCGCGCCACGCCCTCCCCCATGTTCCACAGATGCCGCAACTGCACGAAGAGCGGCAAGGCGGCGAGGTCGGCATCGGTGACAAGGCCGCCCCCCGCGCGGTAGCCAGCCAGGTACTGCTGCCAGCGCTTGAGCAAGGCGTCGTCAGGCTCCATGGGGGCCTTGCGCGGCAGGTTCGACCACAGCCACACACACAGGTCATAGGTCAGGAACCCTGGCCCGGCGTCGTCAAAGTCAAAGAAGGCGGCGCGCTGCACACCATCGGCATCGGTGGTCACATGGTTGTTGAAGCCATGCGTGTCGCCGTGGCACATCACGCGGGTCAAGGTGCCCTCAACTTCCGCCAGCTCGCTCAGAAGGCGCTCAATCAGTTGCCGGTAGGCATCCAGCACGGAAGGGTCGATCTCGGGATGGGCGGCAAGGTAGTCCAGCGTGCGGCCTGCAAGGTGGTGGCCGTCCAGCACATAGCGGCTTGCGGGGCCTGCGTAGCTTTGCGCGGCGCTGTGAATCTGCGCCAGCGTGGCGCCGGTCAGATGCAGTTCTTCGGAGGTATCGGGCACGGCGCCATCGCAGTGGCGAAACAAGACCAGCGCACGCGGGCCCTCGGGGAACGGCAGGGTAATGCTGGCAGCACCGTTCGCAGCCAGCACCGGCGTGGCCACGCCCACGCCCTGTGCGTGCAGGTGGGCCAGCAACGCGACCTCAAAATCCACATTGAACGCGCCACGCGGCCGAATGGCGCAAAGCCGCGCCACGTAGCGGCTGCCTTCCGTGGCCCGCACAGCGTAGTTGTCGTTGAGGTTGCGGCGGATCAGGTAGCACTGCTGCACTGGCAGGCCGTAGTGCCGCGCCACCCAATCACTCACGGCAGAGGCAGCGGCTGTGGTGTGGGAGACGACCAGGTTGAGGTCACGGGAGGTGGGTGAAAGCATGCGGCATTCTCCATGGATGCAGCATGAAGCACCCGTGCGACGCGGCTCGACAGGGTTGCACCCCGACGTTTTTGGCTGAACTACTCAGGCTGGTACTAGCTGGAAAACAGCCACGTCACAAAAAAATACTAAAAAGGGCTGCCACCGCCCGCTGGTATTGAGCTATCAGTATCAAAACCATAGCAATCCACGTCGCCATCACCACGGCAGCTTGTCGCCGCTGTACGCGTAAAAGCTACCCGTTTCCTCCACCGGCAACCCATCCAGCACCCGCAACATGTCGCCCGCCGCATCGGCAGCCGGTCGGCCAATTTCTGCACCGTGGAACGGGGCCGACAGCGCCGAGTTGACGGTGCCCGGGTGCAACGCCACCAGCACGGCCTGCGGGTGGGTGCGGGCCACTTCGATGGACGCCGTTTTGACCAGCATGTTGAGCGCCGCCTTGCTGGCGCGGTAGCTGTACCAGCCACCCAGGCGGTTGTCGCCAATGCTGCCCACCTTGGCCGAGAGCACGGCCAGCAGGCCGCGCCCCTGCTTGGGCAACAGGGGTGCAAAGTGGGCCAGCACCAGCGCGGGGCCGAAAGTGTTGGTCCGGAAGGTGGCTTCCATCTGCGCGTAATTCAACTGGCCCAAACGCTTTTCAGGCATGCCGTGGGGGCCGTGCAGCATGCCAGCGGCGTGGATGATGCAGTGCCACGGCCCCTCGGCCTTGAGCTGGTGGGCGGCGGCGGCAATGGTGGCTTCGTCATCCAGATCGACCGCCGGGCTGGTGTGGCGGCCCAGGCCCACGGCCAGTGCGCAGCGCGGATCGGCCTGCAGGTGGGCGAGGAAGGCGTTGCCGATGGCGCCGGTGGAGCCGATGACCAGGGCGCGGTATCCCTCGGGCAGGGACTGCAGGGACGCGAACGGCGAGGCGGGTGGCTGTGGGTTAGACATAGCGCGGTCCTGCGGTGGGGGTGTCGTGGGGTGATGGGCAGGCAGGCTACAGCGCATCCAGCCGCGTGCGCAGGCTGGCCGCATGCTCGCGCAGCGCATCGAGCTGCGGGCCCTGCATCTTCTGCAACTGGCGGTACACCATGCCGAGGCGGAAGTTGCTGCCCAGCGTGCCTTCGTTGCGCGCAAAGAAGTCCCAGTACAGGGCGTTGTACGGACAAGCGCGGACGCCTACCTTTTGCTTTTTGTCGTAGTGACAACCGCTGCAGTAGTCGCTCATGCGGTCGATGTAGGCGGCGCTGCTCACATAGGGTTTGGTGGCCAGCAGGCCGCCGTCGGCAAACTGGCTCATGCCCACGGTGTTGGGCACTTCCACCCATTCAAAGGCGTCGATGTACACGCCCAAGTACCAGCGGTGCACGGCGGCAGGGTCCAACCCCGCCAGCAGCGCAAAGTTGCCGATGACCATGAGGCGCTGGATGTGGTGGGCGTACGCATGCTCTAACGACTGGCCCACGGCGTGCTGCATGCAGCGCATGCGGGTCTTGCCCGTCCAGAACCAGTCAGGCAGCGGCGTGCTGTGGCCCAGGGCGTTGCGCTCGTCATAGCCGGGCATATGGGCCCAGTAGATACCGCGCACGTATTCGCGCCAGCCGAGGATCTGGCGGACAAAGCCCTCCACGGCAGGCAGGGGCGCAGTGCCTGCGTGGTAAGCGGCCTGGGCGCGTTGCACCACCTCATGCGGGCGCAGCATTTTGGTGTTGAGTGCGAAGGACAGCAGGGAGTGAAAAAGCCTGCTGCTCTTCGTGCTCATGGCGTCCTCATACGCACCAAAGTCCGGCAGCGTGGTGGTGATGAAATGGTCCAGCCACGCCAGTGCCTCGGCCCGGTTCAGCGGCCAGCGCAGCGCGTGGGCCTGCGGGTGGCCAAAGCTTTGCACGCCTGCGGCCTGAATGGTGGCCCACAGGGCGCTGTGGTCGTGCGTGGGACGGGCGTCGGGCGGCAGTGCGGGTGTGCCGGGCCAAGGCTTGCGGTTGTCGTGGTCGTAGTTCCATTGGCCACCTTCGGGCTCGCCAGCCTCGTCGATCAACACGCTGTGGCGCTGGCGCATGCGGCGGTAGAAGTGCTCCATGAGCCACTGCTTGCGGCCTTGGAACACCTCGGCCATTTCGGTGCGGGTGGTGTAGAAGTGCTCGCTGCTGACGGCCTGCACGGCAAAGGGTTGCTCTGCACCCCAGGTGCGCAGTTGCTCGTCCAGCCGCCATTCATCGGGGTGCTGGTATTGCAGCGTGTGCGCACCGTAGTGGGCCATGAGGGCGGCCAGGTTGTCGGGGATCGACTGGCGGTTGCTCGCGTCGCCAATCGCCACATAGCGCACGCGGTGCCCCGCCTCGCGCAGATGCCGGGCCAGGTCGCGCATGGCGGCAAAGATGGCGAGGATTTTTTGCGCGTGGTGCAGCACATAGTCGGTCTCTTGCCGCACTTCCATCAGCACGTAGACCACGCCTTCGTCCTGCGCGGCGAACCACGAATGCTCGGGGTTGAGCTGGTCGCCCAGCAGCAGTCGCAGCGTGTGGGCACGCTGTGGGGTGGAGGGCTGTGGCGTGCTCATGCCGTGCCCCACAGGCGGCGGTAGCTGCCGTCGGCATCGTGGTCTTGCGCCTGCTTGGTGGGGTTGAAGCGGCGGCCCCCGCGCGGGTCGGTGCCGCGCCCGGCGATGTAGAGCCAGTTGGCCTGGTTGCTGTACACGTCGTAGTCCACCAGATACGCTTCAAACCATGCTGCGCCCGCGCGCCAGTCGCCGCGCAGGTCGTACAGAAGATAGCTGGCTACGACCTGGCGCAGGCGGTTGCTGAGGTAGCCGGTGGCGGCCAGCTCGCGCATGGCGGCATCGACCAAAGGCTGGCCGGTATCGCCCCGGCACCAGCGGTCAAAACCGCGCGGATTGTGTGAGACGGGCGGCAGCTCAGAGAGGCCCCGCGCCCGGTAAAGCGCCGCGCCGTAGCGCAGGTGCAGCAGCCGAAAGTAGTCGCGCCACAGCAGTTCAAACCACAGCCAGTAGGTGCCATCGTTGGCGCCGTGGTCGCGCTCAAAGGTTTTTAGATCGGCATAGATCTGGCGCGGCGAGAGTGCCCCCGTGGCCAGCCAGGGCGAGAACTTGCTGGAGTAGTCCAGCCCCGTGAGTCCGTTGCGCGTGGCCTTGTAGCTGTGGGGCAGCTTGCGGGCCAGGTACTGCGCCAGGTGGGCCAGCGCGGCGGCTTCGCTGCCATCGCACGCAGGGGTGCCGTAGGGGAAGGACGAGCGCGCATCGCTGCCCTGGGGCGGTGCGGGTGGCTGGATGCTCGCAGCGCCCTGCTCTGCGCGCACGGCTTGCAACACGGGCGCAGGCACTTGGGGCGGTGGCAGCAGCCGGGCGGGTGCTGGCAGTGGTGCAGCGGGGGTAATGCCTGCACGCTCGACCTTTTGGCGAAACGCAGTGAACACACCGGGCAGGTCAGAGGCAGGCCAGGGCATGTCGGCCGGGTGCAGCAGGCTGCTGTGCCATACGGTACGCACCTGCAGGCCTGCCGCGCGCAGGGCCGCGACCTCGGCCTGTTCGTAAGGGGCGGCAATGTCTTCGCACACCACGGTGGCGGCACCCACGGCCTGGGCCAGTTGTAGCAAGGCCGTAGCAGGCGGTGCCTCGCAGATCAGCAGCGGGTTGCCCAGTGCGCGCATCTTCCCTTGCAGCCCGCGAATCGCCGCAGCGGTGAAGGCGCGCCGGTGTGGGCCGACACGGGCAAAGCCCCAGGGCGTGGATTCATCGGGCGTTGGCAGGCACACCACGGGCAGCAGGTGTGTGGCCCCGCTGGTGAGCGCTGCGCGCAGCGCGGGCTGGTCGTGCAGGCGCAGGTCGTTGCGAAACCAGAAGAGCACGGTGCTCATGCAGCGCCCTCCTCCGCAGCTTTACCGGTGCGCTTTCGTTCGCTGCGGCAGCGGTCGGAGCAAAATTTCACCTCGTCCCACACCTTCTCCCACTTCTTGCGCCAGGTGAAGGGCAGGCCGCAGTGTTGGCAGGTCTTCTGCGGAAGGTCTGATTTTTTGCGCATGCGCATGGCGGACCTGTGGGTGGGTTACGCAGGCTTCAACACCTGCTGCGCGAGCGCACGCCCGCTGAGCCACGCGCCTTCGACCTTGCCTCCGTGCAACCAGTCGCCACACAGGCCCAGGCGAATTTGCGCATCCCACCAGCTGCCCTGCGTGAGCGCGGGTTCGGTGTCGGCATAGGGCCAGCGGTGGGCGGTGGCGGCCAAAGGTGTGGGGCCACCCAGGGCGGCAAAGGCGGCGAGCAGTGCGGTGGTGACCGCCTCGGCGCTTTCTTCGATGTGGGCTTCGCTCCATTCAGGGCTGGCGTGCAGCAGCCAGGTTTCTTGCCCCGTGCGGCCGGGTTTGCTGCTGTCGCGCGCCACCCAGCGCAGTGGGCCGGTGTTGATGAACGCACCCTCCCACGGCAGGGCCACGGGGCTCGCGTAGCGCAGCATCACTGCCCAGCTACCACGCATGCGTGCGCTGGCGGCCAAGGCGGCGCCTGCGGGGGACACGGGGGCCAACAAGGGTACGGCCTGCGGGGCGGGCACGGCCAACAGCACGGCGCTGTAACGCGGGCTGTGCAGGCCATGTTCTGCCGAGGTGATGGTCCACCCGCCCCCGGTGTGGTCCAGCCGCTGCACGGTGGTTTGCCACTGCGCCAGCGCAGTCGCGCCCAGGTACTGCACCAGCCAGGCGGCGGGCGATGTCATGCGCGGTGTGCCCACAAATCGCTCCAGCGGGGTGGCCGGGGTGGACCAGGCGGTACCGTCAAAGCTGGCCAGCCGGGCATTCCACAACGCAGCCACACCGGCCTGCTGCCAGCGGGCCACCTCGGCGCGGAAGGCAGGGTCGCGGGCGGTGAAGTATTGGGCGCCGTGGTCGCACTGCCAGGGGCCGTTGTCGTCTTCGGCGCGGCGGGTGCTCATGCGGCCAGACGGGCCACGGGACTTGTCGAACACATGCACCGTGTGGCCTGCCTGCAGCAACGCCTGCGCGCACGACAAGCCTGCCAGGCCTGCGCCAATGACGGCGATGGTTTGTGGCGTAGCAAAGCTCATGGTTGTGGGTCGGTTCGTTCATGGGTCACCCAGATCAGCGCCTGGGTGTCGATGCCCAGGGCCTGTGCGCGGGCGATGAGTTGTTCGCGCACGCCAGGGGGCAGTTGCTTGGCGCGCGACAGGATCCAGCAGTAGCTGCGGTCCGGCCCGACTACCAGGGACCATTGGTAGTTGGCGTCCAGCGCGGCCACGTGGTAACCGCCATAGAACGGACCAAAGAATGACACCTTGAGCGAGGCCGTGTTGGCATCGCCCGTGAACAGGGCCTTGCCCTCGGCCTGGCGCCAGTCGTTCTTGCCGGTGTCAAAACCCCGGTTGAGCACGCGCACGCTGCCGTCCGCCTGGCGCTGGTAGGTGGCGCTCACTTCCGTCATGCCGCGTTCAAACGAATGGTCCAGCCGGGCCACTTCGTACCAGCGGCCCTCGTAGCGGGCCAGGTCAAACGGGGTGACGGGCGTGATGCCCTCGGGCGGGCGGGTGGACGAGCAGCCACTCAAGGCAAGCATCGCCACGGCCAGCCCCAACCAAGCGCAGCGGCGGAAGCAGGATAGAAGGAAGGGCATAAATTACCAATTAGTCACAAAACAAACCAATTGGTATTCTGCCACCACGAGCGCTGTCGCGGCGAAAGCCCGTCGCGGGGCGCCTGCACTGGCCCACCCGTAAACTCGGCCCATGACTTTTCAAATCACCGTTTACTCCAAATCCGCCTGCCCCCAATGCGATTCGGCCAAGAAGCTGCTGCAGTCGCGTTCGCTGCCTTTTGAGGAAATCAAGATCGACGACGAGGCAGAGCGCCTGGCGTTTTATGCAAAGTGCGGGCCTTCGGTGCGGCAGATGCCGCAGATCTTTATCAACAACCAGCGCGTGGGTGGGCTGGCGGGGCTGCAGGCTGCGCTGGCGCAGATCGGCCAGTGACACCTGCTTTTGCCCCTCCCCTGGTTATTGGTACTTCGCAGCGGTGATGAACTCGCTGAAGGTTTCGCACCACACGATCACGGTGTTGAACTTGGCCGGGTCCACGCCCTGCGGCAGCGGGACGATGAAGTTGTTGAACGTTTTCACATCACCCACACGCAGCATCTGGGGCTTGAGGCGCTTGAAGTCTGCCTCGGTCTCGACAAACTCGGGCGACAGGTAAAGCTTGTAGTCCGGCCCCGGGGCGAGCTTGCCCACCAGGCTGATGGCCTGCGGGCTGATGGACACGGCGCCTTCGCCCCAGTGCAGGGCGTCGCTGTCTTTCAGGTCACGGCGGAACGTGGCAGTCCATTGCGCAGCGGGCTGGCTTGACTGGATTTGCTGCAGCGTGGGGGCGTCGGGCGCGATCAGGATCGGCAGCACATACACACCCAGCGCAAACCCGATGACCAGGGTGAGCAGGTGCGAGGCGATGAGCAGCAGAGGTTTCATGGCAACGGGTTCAGTGGACTGAGCCCAATGTACTGCGCCGCGCCCTCCCGTTCAACGCTGCGCAGCTCCCCGCTGTCCGCTCAGGATGCGCGGGCCAGAAAGCCATCCACCAGCGCGTAGTGCTCCGGCACATTCAGCGCGGGCGCATGGCCGCAGCCGGGCACCTCCACCACCTGGGCCAGGCCGCGCACGCCGGGGCCCCGGGTCAGCATCTCGGCCGTGGTGTCGCGCAGCACCAGATCAGACTCCTCGCCACGCAGGCACAACACGGGGATGTCGAGCGCGTCGTAGTGGTCCCAGATCAGGTAGTCGTTGGCATGGTGCGTGAACTGCTGCACCATGGCCGGGTCGTAGTGCGGCGTCACGCGGCCGTCGGGCAGGCGGCGCGTGCTGCTCTCGGTCAGCAGGCGCCACTGCGCATCGCTGAGCCAGCCGTAGGGCGTGTAGACCTGGCGGAAGAACGCCTCCAGCTCCCGCACCGTGTCGAACGCGGGCGGGTGGCCTGCGTAGGCCTTGATGCGCTCCAGCGCGGCGTCGGCCAGGCGCGGGGCGTTGTCGTTGAGCAGCAGGCTCTGGATGCGGCCCTTGAGCTGCGGCTGGAACAGGCCCGAAGCACACACGGTGCCGATGGCGCCGCCCATCGACGTGCCCACCCAGTGCGCTTTCTCGACACCCAATTGGTCGAACAAATCTGCCGCAATGCGCGCGTAGAACGACAGGCGGTACTCGTCCTGCGGGGCGCGCGCCCATTGGCTCAGACCCCGACCCAGAGTGTCGGGGCAGATCACGCGATAGCGCGACGCGAGGTGGGCCGCCAGCGGGTCCATGTCGCGCCCGGTGCGCGCCAGGCCGTGCCATGCAATCACCACCGGGGCATCTGCCGCACCCCATTCCGTGTAGTGGATTTCATAGCCAGCGCAGGTGGCGTAGCGTGATAACGGAGTCATGGTGGGCAACCTTGAGAGTCAGTGGAAGAGTGCAGGCTGCGGACAAAACAACCTGTGGATCGATAGCGGCTCACAAAACTCAGCGAAGTGGTCCTGGCTAGGCGTCGCGTCGCAGACAGTACTGGAAGTACGGCAAGACGCGACAACGACGCCAGGAGAGTTTTTTGAGCCGCGTTCATTTCATGAGGCGGCCATTGCTGCCGATTACGGTGACCTCGACATACCGTGAGCCGATGCGGTTGGTGGGCGAATAGCCCAGGGTGATGCCGCCGAGGTCGTAGCTCTGCAGCGATTCGAGCGCCTTGACGACCTTGGCGCGTGTGGGCGCGGGGCCAGCGCGGCGCAGGGCCTCGACCAGCACCTTGGCGCCCAGAAACTGCTCGAAGCTGGTGTAGTTGACCTCGGCTTCGGGCGCATATTTCTTGAGCAGCGACTGGTATTCGCGCACCACCGGCAACTGGGGCCGGTAGGGGTACGGCACCACCTGGCTGATGCCCAGGCCGTGTGCGTTTTTCAGGCCCGCGAGCTTGACCAGCTCGGTCGGGTCCACCACCGAGATGTTGTACAGCTGCGCGCCCCCGCCCTGCTCGCGGTAGCGCTGGATGAAGGCCGCTGCCGGCTTGTTCACCGCGATCATGATGACCGCGTGCACATCGGCGGCCTTGATGGCCTTGACGGCCTCATCCACCTTGTCGGTGTTGCGTTCGTACCCCGCAGACACCACCAGCTTGAGGTTGCGCTTGGCCAAGGCCGCCTCCACACCTGCCAGGCCCGCCTTGCCAAAACCGTCGTCCTGGTACATCACGGCCACGCGGTTCATGCCCAGCGTGGTGAGCTGCTGCACCATGTGCTCGGCCTCGTCGGCGTAGCCCGCGCGCACATGGAATATCCAGGGGTTGAACGGGTTGCGCAGCGACTCGCCCCCTGTGTAGGGCGCCACCAGCGCGGCGCCGCCCTGCTCCAGCACGCCATCGGACAGCAGTTGCGTGATGTTGGCCGTGCCCGCAAAGCCGTACAGCGCCACCACCTCGGGTTTGGCCAGCAGCTCGCGGGTCAGCTTTACGGTGTCGGCAACCTTGTAGGCATCGTCGGCCACCGCCTGGCGGATGCTGGCGCCATGCACGCCGCCTTGGGCATTCACCCAGTCAAAGTAGATCTTGCCGCCCAGCACCATCTGCGCACCGGTGCTGGCCAGCACGCCGGTGAGCGGCGCAACCTGCCCCACCACAATCTCGGCGGCGTGCAGCGAGGGCGCAGTGACCCCGCCCCACAACACCGCCAGCGCTGCCGCCGCGCGGCGACTCCATGTCTTGACTTTGTCCATGTCGGTTCATCCCCTGGTTGAGTGGCTTGCAGCCGCGCCCACGGGCGGCGCATGGGGCGTTGGCCCCCACGCGTGCCCGGCAGGCGGCGGTGACGGTGTGTCGTCTGGCAAAGCTCCTTGGGTCAGTCGGGGATGGCAATGGCGCCCGCCGTGATGGCGATGGCATTGGCGGCAGCTGGCGTGGTGGCCAGTGGCGGCACGTTGGCGGCCGTGATGGCCGGGGCGCTGCCCGGTGTGCCACCGCGTGGCACCGTGCGCACCACCTGGCTGGCGGGCAGCGCCTTGCCGCTGGCGAGGTGGTCGTACACGGCGTCGAGCGCGTGGTTCAGGTACACGTGCAACGGCACGTAGCGGCTGTCGTAGCCCGGCAGCACGGTGGGCAGGCCGATGAAGCTGTCGAAGTGCTGGGCGTTGGCCACCTCCACATAGCTGAGCTTGCTGGCGGCGCCTTCGACCTTCTTGTTCAGCGCCGCGTAGGGGCGCGAGGTGTGGCTCACAGGCAGCAGCGCGTCGGCGCGGCCATGCACGATCACGGCGGGCTTGCCGCGCAGGTTGCCGTTGCGGCGGGTTTCCTGAACACCGGCCTGCAGCTTCTTGGCGGCGGCGTCATTGCCGGTGACCAGGTTGCGCAGGCACAGCGCGCCGCTCAGGTTCCAGTCGGCTACACCAGCGTCCGACACCGAGAGGAAGTCGCGCGCCGGGCCCAGCTTGCCGAGGTTGTTGACCAGGTTGATGCCGCCCGAGGGAGGCACGCCGTTGCCGGTGGCAAACATGCCGGGCAATGCAGCGGCGGCCAGCGGGGTGACCCCGCCGGTGGCCGCCGTGGCGGCGTAGCTGAAGCCGCAGAGGTTGTCCTGCACGCTGGCACGCGAGAGGCCGTTGGCAAAGGTCACGGCCACGGCGGGAGACACTTCAAACGCGGCCATGGAGGCATGCAGGTCGTTGGACTCGGGTTCCCAGCCATAGGCGCGCAGCTTTTGCAAAGCCTCTTCGGCCTGCGCGGCCGTGGTGCTGGCTGTGAGCAAACCTGCCGCCTTGAGCGACGCGCAGCGGTTGGGCGCGATGGGCAACGCAGCGCTGGCAAACCCGGCCGCAAACGCCGCCGCAAAAGGGCTGGTGCCGACCGAGGGCGCGAGCGATGCGCAGGCCTGGTAGAGGTTGGCATAGGTGGTGAAGTCCACCAGCGTCTTGCCGGTGACGGCCACATCGGCGCTGCCACGGCGTACCGTGACGCCGGGGTTGGCGGGCATCTCGATGGCGGGCTCGGACACGGCCACGCCGCTGATCAGGCCCTGCGTGTCCAGCTCTGCCGCCGCAATGGCCGCGCCACCGCCGTTGGAGATGCTGGATGCGATGACGATGGTGTTGGCCGGGGTCAGCGTCTTGAGGCGCTGGCCCGCTGCGTCGGTGGCGCCATAGCGCTGGTTGAGCACGTAGTAGCCAAACTCCACAGCCTGCAAGGTGGTGGTGCCCCAATCCTTCTCGGAGTTCTGGCCCGAGTGCGCGTGCTTGAACGCAAAGCGGTTGGGTGTGGCGGTGTTGAAGGCGGCCAGCTCGGTGGCCGTGAGGCCCGCATTGAAGGCTGCGGCCTTGCCCGCTGCGGCGGCCGTGGTGCGCGTGCCGTCGATCAGCGGCACGGTGTCGTTCATGAGGTCGTGCGGCGCGCCGCCCGTGCCCTTGTCGGAGTACGCCACAGCGCAGCCCTTCTTGAGGCCCCACTCGCCCGTGGAGATGCCGCCATACACGCCGCGCGAGCCCGAGGTGGTGGCGGTGATCATGCAGGGCTTCTTGGGGTCGAAGCTGGCGGGCACCTGCACCATGAGGGTGACGTTCTTGCGGCCCGTACCGTCATCGGCAAACGCGATGTACTCGGTGCCGGGCACCTTGCCCTCACCGGTGGTGACCTTGCCCTGAGCATCCACATTGGGGCCGTAGAGCGTGCCGTAGCCGCCGGCCGCCGTCATGTCGAGCATGGCGCGGTAGTTGGTGTGGATGGCGGTGCGGCGCAGCTCGGCCGCCGTGGGCTTGAGGGGGTCGGCAAACGCGGGGGGCACGGCAGCGGCCAGGCCCGAGGCGCCCAGGCCCGCCGTGAGCAGGTCATTGCTGGCGCCGTCGTACGTGGTCTCGCTGATGGTGCCCAGGTAGCCGGGCTTGGTGTTGGGGGCGGCGCTGTCGCCGTTGCTGCCGCCGCAGGCAGCCAGCACCGCAGCGGCCAGCGCTGCGGGCAGGAACGGACGGGAAAGGGGACGAGAAACGGGACGGAAACGGGGGGTCTTGATGTTCATCTTCATGTGCTTGTCTCCTGGATTTTTTCTTTGCGTCTTGTTGCACAGCTCACCCACACACCCAGGCCACGCCGGTCACCCGGCGCGGCCGGGGCATTCACCCCGCCTTACGCGCAGCTGCCGCGCGCAGGCGCCCCACCACACCGGTAGGGAAGTAATAGACCGAAAGGACGAAGAGCACGCCCAGCCACAGCAACCAGCGGTCGGGCGAGAGCAGTGCAGACAGCCAGGGCAGGCCCGCCGTGGCCTCATGGCCCAGGCGCAGCAGATCCTGCAGGTAGCTTTGCGCCACCAGGAACAGCACGGCGCCGATGGCCGAACCGTAGATTGTGCCCATGCCGCCGATCACCACGATGAGCAGGCAGTCCATCATGATTTCGAAGCTCAGGGACGTGTCTGGCCCGTTGTAGCGCAGCCAGAGCGCGAGCATGGCGCCTGCCATGGTGGCGAACAGCGCCGACAGCACGCTGGACGTAGTGCGGTACACCACCACGCGGTAGCCAATGGCTTCGGCGCGGAACTCGTTCTCGCGGATGGCCTGCAGAACGCGGCCGAACGGTGAATTGACGATACGCAGCAGCGCCAGCACCAGCGACACGGCCGTGACGAACAGCAGGTAGTAGCAGATCAGCCTCCCGTCGATGCTCACGCCCAGGAAGGGCTCCTCAAACGGCTCGAAGCTGGGCGAGAGGATCTCGGGCACCTTGAAGGTCAGGCCGTCCTCGCCGCCGGTGATGTCCGACAGCTGCGAGGCCAGCGTCTGGAACGCCGCCGCCACGGCCAGCGTGATCATGGCAAAGAAGATGGCGCGCACACGCAGCGAGAACAGCCCCACCGCGAGCGACAGCAGCAGCGACAGCAGCAGCGCTCCGCCCATGCCCACGCCCAGCGCCGTCCAGGTGGGCCCCAGGCGCGTGGTGGCCACCGCGATGCCATAGGCGCCGATGCCAAAGAACATGGTGTGCGCAAAGCTCACAATGCCGGTGTAGCCCAGCAGCAGATCGAAGCTGGCGACCAGCACCACGAAGATGAGCACCTTGGCCGCCACAGAGAGCGCCTTGACACCCGGGAAGAGGAAGGGCGCAAACGCCAGCCCCACAAAGATGGCCACCAGAATCACCGCCAGCACCTTGCTGCGCGGATAGTCGCCGGAGAGAAGTCGGTTCAGCATGTCAGTCGGCTCCTCGTCAGCGGTTGGCCACGGGATAGACGCCCTGCGGGCGCCACAAGAGAATGGCCACCATCAACGCGATGTTGGAGAACAGCGCCACTTTTGGCACCAGGAAGCCGGTGTAGTTGGCCATCAGCCCCACCAGCAGCGCACCGATGAGCGCGCCGCCCGTGCTGCCCAGGCCGCCGATGATGATGACGATGAAGATCAGCACGTTGACCTGCGCGCCCATCTGGGGCACCACGTTCTGCTGGTACAGGCCCCACATCACGCCGCCCAGGCCCGCGAGGGCCGAGCCCACCACAAACACGCCAATGAACAGGCGGCGGATGCGGTAGCCCAGGCTTTCGACCATCTCGCGGTCTTGCACGCCAGCGCGGATCAGCAGGCCGACCTTGGTGCGCGACAGCGTCCAGGCCAGCACGCCAAACACCAGCAGGCCCACGGCCACCGCCACCAGGCGGTACTTCTCGATGGCGGCATCACCCACCAGCAGCGAGCCGCGCATGCCTTCGGGCAGCGGCAGCGGGATCTGCTGCGGGCCCCAGATGACCTTGATGAATTCTTCACCAATGATCATGCCGCCCATGGTGATGAGGATCTGCTTGAGGTGCTGGCCGTACACGGGCCGCACGATGAAACGCTCGAACGCCAGGCCCACAGCCCCGGCCACAGCCATGGCCACCAGCATCGCGGGCAGCACGGCCATCAGGTTGCGCCACAGTTCGGCGCTTTGCGTGTAGTCGCCCATGGCGCCCAGCACGCTGGTGGCCACAAAGGCGCCCAGTGCAATGAACACGCCGTGGCCGAAGTTCAGCACGTCCATGAGGCCGAACACCAGCGTGAGGCCCGAGGCGATGATGAAGATGATCATGCCCATGGCCAGCCCCGCCACGGTGAGCGTGAGCCAGGTGCTGGGTGAACCGATGAAAGGCAGCACCAGCAGCGCCAGCGCGGGCACCAGGGCCAGGGGTTTCCAGTCGAAGTCGCGGGCCATGCTCATGCCAGGCCTCCTTGTTGGGGGGTGGGGGGATGTGCCATCACTATGCTTTTGATAGCTATAACCGCTTGATGGACGCGCGCAGACGGCCTAAAAAGCTTGAAACCAAGGGTGAAACTCATAGCGCCAGCCCCAGCAGCGAGCGCTGCAGTTCCTCGTCCGCCGCCAGCGCGGCCATGCTGCCCGCGTGCACCACCTGGCCGTTGTCCATCACGGCCACGGTGTCGCCCAGCCGCTTGGCAAAGTTGATGTTCTGCTCCACCAGCAGGATGGTCACGCCGCTCTTCTTGAGCTGGTCGAACGCATCGATCATGTTGTTGATGATGGCGGGCGCGAGGCCCTTGCTGGGCTCGTCCACGATGAGCAGATCGCGCGGCTCGACGATGGCGCGGCTCACGGCCACCATCTGCTTTTGGCCGCCGCTGAGCTTGCCAGCGGGGTGGTTCCAGAACTTCTCCACCGCCGGGAAGAGCTTGAAGATCCACTGCAGCCGCGCCTCGTCCATCTGCGCGGCGTTGCTTGCGCTGCGCGCGGCCAGCAGCATGTTTTCCTTCACCGTGAGGTCGGCAAAGATGCCCATGTTCTCGGGCACGTAGGCGATGTTCAGCCCCGCAATGGCGGGGGTGTTCATCCCGGTGATGTCTTTGCCACCAAAGTGGATGGAGCCCTGCGACGCATGCCACAGGCCCATGATGGTGCGCAGCGTCGTGGTCTTGCCCGCGCCGTTGCGGCCCAGCAGCATGGTGAGCTGGGCCTTGGGCACGGCCAGATCCACGCCGTGCAGGATGTGGTACGCGCCGATGTGCGTGTGCACGCCCTTGAGTTCGAGCAGGTTGGGGGGGGTTGTGTTGCTGGTGCTCATGCGGCCTCCTTGGTCACACCCAGGTAGGCCTCTTGCACCACAGGCGATGCAATCACCTCGGCTGGCGGGCCATCGGCCACCAGCGTGCCGTTGGTCAGCACGATGATGCGGTCGGCCAACTCGCGCACCACATCCATCTTGTGCTCCACCAGCAGGATGATCTTGGTCTTGTCTTTCTTCAGCTCGCGGATCAGGTTCAGGATCACGGGCGCCTCGTCATGGCTCATGCCGGCCGTGGGCTCGTCGAACATGTAGACCTGTGGCTCCAGCGCCATGAGCAGCGCCACTTCCAGCTTGCGCTGGTCGCCGTGTGGCAGGCTGGCCACGGGGGTGTCGGCCCGGTCGGTCATGGCCACGGCCTGCAGGATCACGCGGGCGCGCTGCGTGAGCGCGGTGTGGTCGCTCCAGACGCTCCACAGATTCAGGCCCCGGCGGTGCTTGCCCTCTTGCGTGGCCTGCACGGCCAGGCGCACGTTCTCCAGCACGCTGAGGTTGGGGAACAGGTTGGTGAGCTGGAACGCCCGGCCCAGGCCCGCATGTGTGCGCGCCGAGACGGACAGGCCCGTGAGGTCCTGCCCGCCCAGCGTCACGCTGCCACTGCTGGCCTTGAGTTGCCCGGAGATCAGGTTGAAGTACGTGGTCTTGCCCGCACCGTTGGGGCCCACGATGGCGGTCAGCGTGCCGGGCTCGAAAGAGCAGGTCACGGCATTGACCGCCACGTGGCCGCCGAAGCGGATGGTCAAGTCCTTGGTGGCCAAGGTGCTCATGGGTGGGAGTTCACTTTCACGGTCTGAGTCATTTCATTCAAAGAGCCCGGCAACCCCGCCCTGCGGCAGGGTGCCAAGACCTTCACTGGGTTTCCATCGTCAACAGTCTCCGCAACTGGCGCGGTCGAAGCCAGCGACCGCCGCGCAAGGGCCGCCCCGCCGCGCTGGCGGTGTCCCCCTTCCCGAATGGCGCAGCCATTCGAGAGAAGGGGGGAAGACGCGAAGCGGCGCAGGGGGTTGTACATATTTCAGCAGGTGCCGATCACGTAGTAGTTGGTGCTGGTCTGCTTCAAGGTGTTGGTCACAAACACATTCCACAGGCCCATGTTCTGGTTGGAGCCCAGCGCATAGGTGTACCCCCCGGCGGCATAGGCGCGCCCGGCCAGGGTGTGGGCATAGTTGCTGGCCGTGGTGCAGGTGGCGGTGCCGCCCGAGCCCGCCAGCGTGGTGCCCGAGGCGGCGGCCGATGTGGCGCCCTCGGCCCCGTTGGCATCGGCGGCGCGCACCGTCCAGCTGTAGGTGGTGGACGCGGCCAGGCCGGTGTCGGTGTAGCTGGTGGCTGTGACGGGCAGCGCGTTGACCTTGTTGGCGTTGCGGTACACGTTGTAGCTGGCCGCGCCCGTGACGGCGGCCCAGCCGATGGCCATGCTGCTGGCCGTGGCGCCCGAAGTGCTCACGCCCGTGGGGGCTGGCAGGGCCACAGGGTCGGGGGGCGTGGTGCCGCCCGTGCCGCTGGAGACGCGGTCCACCATGGCCTTGATGGCCGCCATTTGCGGACCGGACTTCTTGGAGTAGTTGGCGCTGTCATAGCCCCACCAGTCCCAGCAGCTGTTGGTGGCGGCCAGGCTGGTCTGCGGGTACAGCATCACGATGTTGTTGCTGTCGGCCCAGCGGTTGTAGCCCGTGTTGCGCACGTACTGCTGCTGCACGTCGTTCACGTTCTGCTTGCAGCCATGCAGCACCACATGCAGCTTGCAGGTGGCGCTGCCGCCCGCCTGGCAGGCCTGGGGCACATAGGCCCAGCCCGTGGTGGCCATGCCATGGTTGGTGATGAATTCGCTCTGGTTGAACTCGATGTAGTTGCCCGTGGGCAGCGTGGCGTTGTTGCGGGCGTTCAGCGTGCCGTACAGGTGCTGCAGCATGGCACCGGCCAGGTCGAAGTTGCAGTCGCTGATATAAGGCGCGCCCTTGGTGGAGCATGCGTTGCCGTAGTCGTCCGTCACCATGGCGTGTTCGGCAGCAATGTCCTTCTTGTAGACCACGTTGGCGGAGGGCACGAAGCTGTTGTAGTAGGTGCGCAGCGCGTCCATGGCACCGGTCTTGACCACGCTGTCGAGCGTGCCCGAGAACAGGTAGACCTTGGAGTTTTGCAGGTTGGCCACGGGGTCGATCACGCCCTGGCTGGCCCAGGTGTTGGTGGTGCTCACCAGCGTGCTGGTGGGGATGCCTGCGGGGCTGGCCATGCAGCGCCCCGTGGCGTTGACGACCGACCCTTCAGCGCAATAGAACGGGCCACCAGCGACCACGCCCGCGCCCTTGGCAAACGTGGCCGAGTACGCCACGTGCAGCTGCACCGCCATGAAGCCGCCCGAGGACAGGCCCGATACCGTCGTCTGCGTCTTGTCGATCTTGAGAGCTGGCAGGTTGACGGCAGCGTGAACACTGCCCACGCCACAGAGAGTCATCGCAGCCCCTGCTGCAGCCGCCCGGATGAAATTGAAAGCCATGTTGTCTTGTCTCCAAATAATTTTTGAGAAAAACCGACCCAGCCCCCGTGTAATCCGGGGGTTCATGCATCAATTCACTGGAAAAAAAGGGGCGGCCGCCCCCGCGAGGATGGATCCCCACCGGGCTGAACAATCGTCAGCCAGTGGGGCCACGCAAACCCTAAGGCTCCGCTGAACAGGTCTCTCGCGTGTCGAGCATCCCTGCCTTTGGCGATCTGCCGCGTTGCAAATCCTCGCCATAGCACGGGCTATGGCTGCGGTTTACGCCTTGCAGCTCATCCCAAACCAGGGTGCTCGCCATCACTCAGACCTGCCCAGCGCAGCCTTATCGCTTGTTGCGAATCGGAACTTGCATCTCTTCAGGCTTGATCTCGCGCACCAGCTCGGGCACGCCCCAGGCAAAGGCCGGGTCCACCTTGATCTTGAAGTGGTACATGCTCTGCATGGCCTGGTGGTCTTCCTTGCGGAAGGTCATCTTGCCCTTGGGGGTGTCAAAACTCATGCCTTCCATGGTCTTGATGAGCTTGTTGGTGTTGGTGTCGCCACCCGTGGCCTTGAGGGCCGTGACCAGCGCCATGGCCGAGCTGAAGCCCCCGGCTGTGAAGAAGTCTGGCGGGGTCTTGAACTCCTTGTAGTGCGCGGCCACCAGAGCTTCGTTCACGGGATTCTTGGGGATGCCGAAGTAGTAGTAGGTGGCGCCTTCCATGCCGGGGAAGTTCTTGTAGGCAGCCATGGCCGGCAGGATGTTGCCGCCCGTGGCGATCTCGATGCCATAGCGCTTGAGGTCAAGGTCAGCAATCTTGAAGGGGTTGCCCGCGCCGGCCCAGATGATGAAGATGACTTTGCGGCCGGGCACGTCCTTGAGCTTGTCGATCAGGCGCTGGGCACCGGCGGTGAAGTCGGTGGTGGTGGTGGGCAGGTATTCCTCGTGCACCAGCTTGGCGTTTTTCAGTGCGTCCTTGAAGGCCTTCACGCCGTCGCGGCCAAAGGCGTAGTCCTGCGCCAGCGTGGCCACCGTCACACCGGCCTTGTCGATGGCCACGGCGTTGGAGATGGCGTCCTGGCTGCTGTTGCGGCCGGTGCGGAAGATGTACTTGTTCCACTTGTCGCCGGTGATGGCATCGGCCACGGCGGGCTCGACCAGCAGGATCTTCTTGTATTCCTCGGCCACGGGCAGCAGGGCCAGCGCCACGCCGCTGGAGGTGGGGCCCACAGCGATGTCGGCCTTGTCATCAGAGTAGGCGGAGGCCAGCAGGCTCTTGCCCAGGTCGGGCTTGCCCTGGTCGTCCTTCTCGATCACGACGAGCTTCTTGCCGTTGACGGTCATGCTGCCGCCGGTGGCGTAGTTCAGGCCCATCATCAGGCCCGTTTGCGTCTGCTTGCCGTAGGCCTCCAGCGGGCCGGTCTTGCTGTACACGTGAGCAATGCGGATTTCGCCGGTCTGGGCGAACGTGGGGGCGGAAAGCGTTGCGGCGGTAACGGCTGCGGTGGCGAGGGTGACCAGAGTGCGACGGTGCATGGCGATGTCTCCTGTTGTGATGCTTCTTTATTGCACAGTCTGTGCCAGCATCCAAGTGCTTGATTTCAAAGATACTTTTGCCGACACCTCAGCGACACTGCCTGAATTTAATACACAACAAATGCCTGAAATTCAGACATATGCCTGAAATTTATTCAGGGTTTTCCAGACGTCCGTAGAGCGTAGCGCGCGAGATGCCCAACTGCCGCGCGGTGGCCAGCTTGTTGCCGCCATGGGCCTTCATGGCGGCAGCAATGGCCTTGCGCTCCAGTTCAGCCACCTGTTCGGCCAGCGGGCGCAGGTAGCGGCTTTCGTCATCGGCGTCGGCGGCGTGGCCCGGGTCCTGCACCGGGGCGGGGGCGGCAGGCTCAACGCCCGCCTCGCGCAGGATGCGCTCCAACTGCGCGGCGTCGATGGACTGGCCTTCGCCGCGCATCACCGCCTGCTCCAGCACATTGCGCAGCTCGCGGATGTTGCCGCGCCAGGGCTGGCCCGCCAGCAGGGCCATGGCGTCGGGCAGCAGCTCGGGCGGCGGCGTGCCATTGCGCAGCGCCAGGTCTTCGCCCAGGGCTTCGACGAGCGCAGGGATGTCGCCGCGCCGCACGCGCAGCGGCGGCACGCGCACCGGCAGCACATGCAGGCGGTAAAACAAGTCTTCGCGAAACTTGCCCTCGCGCACCAGCGCGGCCAGGTCGCGCGAGGTGGCGGCCAGGATGCGCACGTTGAAGGGCACGAGCTTGTTGCTGCCCAGCGGCTCGATCTCGCCCTCTTGCAGCGCGCGCAGCAGTTTGGCCTGCAGGCTTTGCGGCATGTCGCCGATTTCGTCGAGGAACAGCGTGCCGCCATCGGCCAGCTTGAACTTGCCGTCGCGCCCCTTGCGGTCGGCGCCCGTGTAGGCGCCGGGCGCCACGCCAAAGAACTCGGCTTCGAGCAGCGTGTCGGGCACGGCGGCGATGTTCACGCTCACAAACGGGCCGCTCGCGCGGCTCGACGCGGCGTGGATGGCGTGGGCCAGCAGCTCCTTGCCGGTGCCGGTTTCGCCCAGCAGCAGCACGGGGCTGGTGGACTGCGCTGCACGCCGCGCCTGGCGCTTGACCTCGGCCGCTGCGGGGCTCGACCCAATGAAGCTGGCAAAGGTGTATTTGGACCGCCGCTCGCCTTCGCCCGCCACCGCGAGGCTGCGGCGGCGCTGGCTGGCCAGCTCACGCCGGGCGTCGTCCAGGTCGCGCTGCAGCAGCGCAAACTTGCTGATGAGGGGCTGCAGCGTGGTCTCGGGGTGGTCGAACAGCACAATGCCGATGGCGCCGATCACGCGGTCCGCGTCGTCGCGCAGCGGGATGCGGCTGACCACAAAGGTGCCCGCCTTGTTGGTGAGCAGGTCGATCAGCACGGGCTGGCCGGTCTCCAGCACGCGGCGCATCTGGGTGTTGGGAATCACCTCTTCCACCGTGCGGCCCACGAACTGGTCCACCGACGAAAACCCGAGGTCGGGCAGGAAGCGCTGGTAGCCCTCGTTCACCCACACGATGCGGCCGCTGCGGTCCACCAGGAACATGCCCTGGCTGACGCTGGAAAACAGCTGGAACATGGAGCGTGCCGCCAGTTCGAGAATGCCCTGGGCATCCAGCGGCAGGGCGGGGGCGTCATCAACAAGCAAGGGCATCTGCGGATGGTAGCGCGGCGCTGGCGCCCGGCACCCGCCTGCGCGCGTGGGCAGAGGCTGCGCCCGGCGCATTGATTGCTATCGATTTAATAGCAACCAGGGCAATACCACCGCGCGGCAATGGCCATTTTTATTCAGATTTTTGCGTCTTCAGGCTGTCCGGACGCCGCAGGCAGGGCGACTGAGGCCATGCGCAACACCACCATGGGCTGGAGGGCGGCCAGCGCCTGTGCCTCGCGCACGGCCAGGGGCTGATCGACCAGGATGCAGGGCTTGCCCGTGCGGCGGCAGTGGTCCTGCACGCGCCAGTAGTCGTCGTGGCTGATGCAGCCCGTCTGGCAGATCACCAGGTCGGCGGCGGCCAGGCTGGCGTCCAAGCCTGCGCCGCCAATCGCATCACCCTCCCCGGCCTGCGCACGCTGCGGGCGATGGTCGCTGACGTAATGCTCCAGCGGCATCGGTGGCAGCAACTGCGCCTGCGGCGTCTGCGCGGAAGGCGCAGTGGCCCGCAGCGCAGCGCCGTCACCCTGCCGCTGCGCATTGGCTGCAATCCCCTGCCCTGCCGCCGCCTGGCGCCAGCGCAGGCATTCGCGCGACAAGGTCGTGATGCGCTCAGCCAACAGGCCGATGTGCCGCGCCATGGCCTGGCGGCGCGGCAGGCCGGGGCTGGCGGCCCGCAGTTGCTCCAGTTCGTCCCGTGCCAGCGCCAGGTGGGTGTCGCGCACGATGACGGCGCCGCGCAGGCGCACCACCTCGGCCGTCAGGGCCTCGATCTGCCGGGCCTGTGCCTGCATGGCGGTGCTGCAGCGCTGCTGTGCATCCCCCAGTTGGCGGCACAGCGCCAGAAACTCCTGCGGAAGTGAGACCATGCACCATCCTTGCAAATAAGAACTATTCGCATTTTATGGTAGAATCAGCCCCCGTTGAGCAAGCCATCCTGGTGGGAAGGGCATCGAAGGGCGTCAGGGCCTTGGGTGTCTGGCTTGTGATGACGCTGCCGCTGACCCATAAAAAAACCGCGCTTTGCAGCGCGGTTTTTTTGTTGGTGAAGGCTGCCAGGCTCAGGCTTGCGCCAGCGCCATCTTGCGCGCCGCCCAGCGGCGCAGCAGGCGCGGCACGATCAGCACGGCCAGCACGAGGATGATCAGGGTCACCGATCCCGGGCGCTCCAGGAAGATGCTCCACTTGCCTTCACCAATCGCAACGGCGTTGCGCATTTGCGCCTCGGCCAGGGGGCCCAGGATCATGCCCACCACCACCGGCGCGGCCGGGAAGTCGAAGCGGCGCATCACCACACCCAGCAAGCCAATCGCATACAGCAGCACCAGGTCGAACGCGCTCTGGCGCATGCCATACACCCCCAGTGTGGAGAACACCAGAATGCCTGCATACAGATACGACTTGGGGATGTTCAGGAGCTTGACCCACAGGCCCACCAGCGGCAGGTTCAGGATCAGCAGCATCACGTTGCCGATGTACATCGACGCGATCAGCGCCCACACCAGCGCACCATTGGTGTCAAACAGTTGCGGGCCGGGCTGGATGCCGTAGTTCTGGAACGCGCCCAGCAGGATGGCCGTGGTGTTCGACGTGGGGATGCCCAGCGTGAGCAGCGGAATCAGCGTGGCCGTGATGGCCGCATTGTTGGCCGCCTCGGGGCCCGCCACGCCTTCGATGGCGCCGGTGGTGCCGAACTCTTCCTTGTTCTTGCTCAGCTTCTTTTCGGCCGCGTAGCTCAGAAAGGTCGGGATCTCGCTGCCGCCCGCAGGCACGGTGCCAAACGGGAAACCGATGAACGTGGCGCGGATCCATGCGGGCCAGGAGCGCTTCCATTCCTCCTTGGTCATGTGAGTGCTGGTCAGGCGATTCTGGGTTTCGTCCACCCGGCCTTCGTACATAACGTTGTACAGCGCCTCACCCACGGCAAACAGGCCCACGGCGATCAGCACGACCTCGATGCCATCCATCAGCTCGGGCACGCCACCGGTGTAGCGGGCCTGGCCCGTGATCTGGTCGATGCCGATGAGCCCCATGGCCAGGCCGACAAACAGGGCCACCATGCCACGCAGCGTGCTCTTGCCCAGCACCGCGCTCACCGTGGTGAAGGCCAGCACCATCAGCATGAAGTATTCGGGCGGGCCCAGGCGCACGGCGTATTCCGCGACCAGCGGCGCAAAGAAGGTGACCAGCACTGTGGCAATGGTGCCCGCCACAAACGAGCCGATGGCGGCCGTGGCAAGCGCGGCGCCAGCGCGACCGCTCTTGGCCATCTTGTTGCCCTCCATGGCCGTGACCATGGACCCGGCCTCCCCAGGGGTGTTGAGCAGGATGGATGTGGTGGAGCCACCGTACATGGCGCCGTAGTAGATGCCCGCAAAGAAGATCATCGATGCCGTGGCCTCAACCTTCACGGTGATGGGCAGCAGCATGGCCACGGCCACAGCCGGTCCGATGCCAGGCAACACGCCCACGGCGGTGCCAATCATGCAGCCCACAAAGGCCCACAGCAGGTTGACGGGTGTTGCCGCAGTGGCAAAACCCTGCATCAAGAGGTTCAACGTTTCCATGACATGCAGGCTTTACAGCCACCCCGTGTTGGTCAGGCCGGGCAGGTTGATGGCCAGCATTTTTGTAAACATCCAGTACACCGGCGAAGCCACTGCGAGGCCGATGAAGGAGTCCTTGATCCATGCCTGCAAGCGCAGGTCCAGCTCGCCTTCGGAGCTTTTGAAGCCGCGTACCGAGAGCACAAAACACAGCGCGCAGCTTAAGATGAATCCCAGAGTGGTAATGAGCAGGGCATTGAGCAGCAGCCCGGCGGACACCCAGATGAAGCCCTTCCAATGGGCGCTTGCGTCGCCCGAACCTTCTTCCAGTTCGCGGAACCCGCCCGTGAGCGCGTGCACCACACAGAGCACGCCACAGATCAGCAAAGCGATGCTGACCACCCAGGGGAAGAAGTTGGGGCCCACGCCGCCATAGCCTGCCTCGGAGCTGACGGAACTGGCCCCCCAGGCCAGGCCCAGCGAGAGCAGCACCAAGCCCGAACCCACCAGGGTCTGCAAGGGCTTGGAGCGCGATGAATGTTGTTGTGTCATGTTTTTTCCTTCGCACCAACCAGCATGCCAGGCCGCCGCCCCTGCTCGGCAGGCGGGGCGGCAGCCAAGCCTTGCTCCCGATCAGATCATCCCGGACTTGGCCATCGTGGCGCGCATGCTGGCGAACTCGGCATCCACGAAGTTGGCAAACTCGTCGCCCGCCATCCATGCGGGGGTCCAGCCGTTCTTCTCCATCGCGTCCTGCCAGGCCTTGTGCTTGAAGGTCTTGGCCAGTGCATCGATGAGGGCCTTGCGCTGCTCGGGCGTGATGCCAGGGGCGCCATACACGCCGCGCCAGTTGCCGATCTCCACGTTGATGCCCTGCTCCTTGAGCGTGGGCACGTTCACGCCCTTGAGGCGGGTGCCCGACGTCACGCCCACGGGGCGCATCTTGCCGGCAGCGATGTACTCGGCAAACTCGCTGTAGCCGCTACCGCCCACAGTGACGTTGCCACCCAGGATGGCGGCGGTGGCCTCGCCACCCCCACGGAAAGCCACGTAGTTGATCTTGGCCGGGTCCACGCCCACGTCACGGGCAATCATGGCGGCGGCGATGTGCTCGGTGGAGCCACGCGAACCACCGCCCCACTTCACGCTGCCGGGGTCTTTCTTGAGCTGGTCGATCACGTCCTTCATGGTCTTGAAGGGCGAGTTGGCGGGCAGCACGAACACGTTGTATTCGCTGGTCAGGCGCGCCAGGGGCGTGACCTTGTCCAGGCCCACGGGGGGCTTGCCGGTGATGATGCCGCCCAGCATCACGGCGCCCATCACCATCATCGCGTTCGCATCGCCCTTGCTGGCGTTGACGAACTGCGCCAGGCCAATCGCACCGGCCGCACCGCCCTTGTTGTCATAGGATACAGAAGACGCAGCGCCCGCGTCCTGCATCGCCTTGCCCAGCGCACGGCCGGTGGTGTCCCAGCCCCCGCCCGGGTTGGCAGGGATCATCATCTTGATGGCCGACGCCGTCTGGGCCGAGACGGGCAACACACCCGCAGCGGCCATGGCGGCCAGGGATTTCAGAAAGGTATCGCGACGCATGGTGTCTGTCTCCTGATAAGGTTTGCGAACCGCCCGATGATGCGCGCGCTGCCTGTCAAACGGCTGTCCTTGGACTCAGGGAAAACACTAGCATCTGGAGTCCCCTCTGTGGCGAATGCACGCGGCGCGCGCCGCCCGCCCGGGAGTGATATGGTCCCGCGCATGCAATTGCTCCTTGTAGAAGACGATCCCACCATGCAGGCCACGCTGCACCGTGCACTGACGCGCCGGGGCATGGAGGTCACGGCCGTCAGCGATGGCCGAGCAGCCCTCGCCCAATGGGCCGCCCTGCAACCCGACGCCATCATCCTGGACCTGACCCTGCCCGGCCTGGATGGCCTGCAGGTGCTGCAGCAGGCGCGCAACCGGGGCCTGCGCACCCCCGTGCTGATCCTGACCGCGCGGGGCACGGTGGGCGACCGCGTGATGGGCCTGAATGCGGGCGCCGACGACTACCTGCCCAAGCCCTTTGACCTGGACGAGCTGGAGGCCCGCCTGCGCGCCCTGGTGCGGCGCAGCGCCGACCCCACCGTGGCGCCGCTGGCACCCAGCACCCTGCAGATCGGGGCCATCCGCTACGACAAGGACAGCGGCGCGCTCTACCTGAATGGCGAGGTGATGGAACTCACCCCCCGCGAGCTGGCGCTGATGCATGCGCTGCTGGCCCAGCCCGGCCACGCCGTGACCAAGGAGCGGCTGTATGAGCTGGTGTTCCCCGGCCAGCTCGACGTGCAGTACGAAGCCATCGAGGTGGTGGTGTACCGGCTGCGCAAGAAGCTGGCGGGCACGGGCCTGACCCTCATGACGCTGCGTGGCCTGGGCTATCTGCTGCGGGCCGACGCATGAGCCCGAGCACGGCCCAGAACGTGGAGCGCCACCACTCGCTGCGGCGGCGGCTGCTGCTGGGCATCCTGCTGCCGGTGGCGCTATTCATTGGCTTCAACACCTGGAGCCTGTACCGCCAGACGCTGGCGTCGCTCAACACTGCCTACGACCGCACCCTGCTGGCATCGGCCAAGAGCATCAGCGAACAGCTCGATGTGAAGGGCTTTGATGATGCTGCGCAGCTGCGCGCCATCGTGCCCTACTCGGCCCTGGAGGCCTTTGAGGCCGACAACCAAAGCCAGATGTTCTACCGCGTCTCCACCCTGGGCGGCGAGATGGTGTCGGGCTTTGAAGACCTGCCGGTGTGGCGCGGCAGCATCCCCGACAAACCGCCCTATGCAGCCCTGGTGGACTTTTACGACGACCGGTTCCGCGACCGCGACGTGCGCGTGGCCGTGCTGCTGCAGCCCGTGGCCAGCTCGCAAGGCCGGGCCATGGCCGTGATCCAGGTGGCCGAAACGCTGGAAGTGCGCGAAACCCTGGCCCTGCAGATCCTGTGGAACACGCTGCTGCGCCAGGCGCTGCTGATCGCCGTGATCGCCTTCACCGTGGTGCTGGTGGTGCAGCGCGCCACCCGACCGGTGCGCCAGCTCAGCCAGCAGCTGCAGGCCCGGCGCGAGGGCGACCTGAGCCCCATCGCCGCCCCCACGGCCCCGCGCGAGCTGCAGCCACTGGTGGATGCTACCAACGAAGTCATGCAGCGCTTGCGCCACCTGCTGCGGCACCAGAAGCGTTTTGTGCGCGATGCATCGCACCAGCTGCGCACGCCCTTGGCCGTGCTCAAGACCCAGGTGCAATCGGCCCTGCGCGGCGACGTGGAACCGCGCCAGGCCCTGCACGAGATCAGCGACACCGTAGACCGCGCCACCCAGCTCGCCAACCAGATGCTGGCCCTGGCCAAGGTGGAGCAGCTGCGCCAGCAAAGCGCCCCACCCGCCACCCGGTTCGACGACATCCTGCGCGCCGTGGCGCTGGAGATATCGCCCCTGATCGCCCAGCGCGACCTGGACTTCGGCATCCACACCGAGCCCGCGCTGGTGCAGTCCCACGAATGGATGCTGCGCGAGCTGAGCCGCAACCTGCTGCACAACGCCGTGCGCCATGCGCCACCAGGCAGCGAGCTCACGGTGGACCTGCGGAGCGACGGCCGGCATGTGGCGCTCACCATCAGCGACCATGGCCCCGGCATCGACGACGAACTGGCGGCCCGGCTGTTCCAGCCGTTCTCGGCGGGCGATGTGCGCACCGGCAGCGGCCTGGGCCTGGCCATCTGCCGCGAAATCGTGCAGGCGCTGGAGGGCAGCATCGCGCTCACCAACCGCATGGCAGGCCACCGGGTGGCGGGTCTGGACGCCGTGGTGCGCCTGCCGCTGCCCAGCGCTGCAGCCGATGGCCCGCCCGAAGCACAAGCGGCACAATCTCGCCCATGAACACGCTGGAGACAATGCGCCTGGACAAGTGGCTCTGGTGCGCCCGCTTCTACAAAACCCGCAGCCTCGCCACCGATGAAATCGGCAAGGGCCGGGTGACTGTCAACGGCCAGTTGGCCAAACCCGCGCGCGAATTGCGCTGCGGCGACACCGTGGCACTGCGCCAGGGGCCGGTGGCGCGCACCGTGCGGGTCCTGGGTCTGAGTGGCGCACGGGGCCCGGCACCTGTCGCGCAACAACTGTACGAAGAGACCGCCGACAGCATCGCCGCGCGTGAAAAGGCCGCCGAGCTGCGCCGCCTGGCCCCCGAGCCCGCCGCCACCCTGCAAGAAGGCCGCCCGACCAAACGCGACCGCCGCGAGATCGACAAGGTCAGCCGCCCCGGCGGCGGCGACTGGGGAAGCCGCTGGAGTGCTTCGATCGACGAGTGAGCGGGAGCGCGAAAAGGCCCATGCCATCGCACTGCGCAGTGGGCGGGGCCTCTCTCACAGACAAAGTGGAACCCGGTTCAACGGGCGCATCCGCAGCCTGAACCGGGACATCACCAACACCGCATGGGGCGCACTGCGCGGCAGCAACTCTTCCACACACCCGGTGGCTGCTGGAGGCACAAAACCCGACGCAATGCCCCCCATGGCCGCCTTGGAGCCCCCCGTCCAATCCCCGCCCCACTCCGGCCCTTCAATGCCCCCTGCGAAAAGCAGCGCACCTTCTGCCGAACCGCCTGCGCGGATCTCGATCCCCATACCGTTGGCCAGAGGACCCCGCCGATAGCCCGCCACAATTCGCAGCGCGAAAACAGGGTGCTGCCCCGGATCGAACACTGCGCCCGAGGTATTGGTGATGGTGGTCAGCGCAGGCATGGCGGTGCCGTTCCAGCCCTCGGCCATCACCACACCATCGCCAAAAACGATAAACCCCCGCGCTGTGGCCCACAGGTTCTTGCCATACCGGAAGATCGGGCCACAGTGCGGGTTGTAACTGCCCTGCCCGCCTTCACAATCGAGCGCAAACACGATGTGGTGCCCCCCGTTGGCAAAGAAGCGGGACGCATCCACAGTGCACACCAGTTCGCTGCCATGCGAGGGCACAAAACTCGCAACCCGTGGGAGGTAGCAAAAATCCAGGTCATTGGGTGTCAGGCAGAGTTCGCGGGGGTGCGCTGTGCGGAGGGAAGTCATGGGTGACCTTGTGCGGTGCATGCATCAACCGCCAGCATACAAGCCCATAAAAAGTGCCCTGCATCCCCGCACTGATCCGAACAGGAACACAGCGGCAAACGCAGCCAGGAGATCAACAGCACAAAAAAAGCCCGCACAGGGCGGGCTGAAACCTTGCCAGACTCTCAAGGACTTCACCACTCTACCACCCGAAGCGGCGGGCAGGGCCTGGAGTCCACAGAGATCGGACAAGGCTCTTAGGACCCTCTGATTGGGCACACAACCCAAGCGCTTGGCAATGCGGGAATCACCTATGCGCAGGCATGGAGCAATTGCAGGCCAACGCCGAGGGCGTGACCGAAGCGGCCAAAGAAAAAGCCTCAAGTGCGAGGAGCACTTGAGGCTTATCTTGGCGGAAACGGAGGGATTCGAACCCTCGATGAGGCTCTACACCCCATACTCCCTTAGCAGGGGAGCACCTTCGGCCACTCGGTCACGTTTCCAATCCCGCTATTATGCCTCATTTCGGAGGCGGTTCAGGCAGCCTGGGCGGCCTGCGGCTCCAATGTGAAGGCCTCGCGCAGGCTGCGCATAGCCAGTTCCACCTGCGTTTCATCGATCACGACCGAGGCCCTTGCCTCAAAGGTGGAGATCATCTGGGCCTGGATGCCCGCTTCACGGAGCGTGCCGAACACCTTGCCGGCCACACCCACTTGGCTGCGCGTGCCGGTGCCGACGATGCTGACTTCGCAAACACCGGCATCCCCCACGACTTCCAGCGCGCCCAGCGCGGGAAGCACTTGATCCAGCAGCAACTCCACGGTGCGCGCGCAGTCGCTGCGGTGCACGGTGAAGCTGAGATCGGTCTTGCCGTCCTTGCCCACGTTCTGGACGATCGCGCCAGAGTCGATGCGGGCATCGGCCATGGTGCGCAGAACATGGCTGGCAATGCCGGGCTGGTGGGGCACACCGAGCACGGAGACCTTGGCCAGGTTGCGGTTGACGGCAATGCCGGAGACGACGGTTTGTTCCATTTTTTTGATTCTCAAGGTACTGCGGTGGGCGGCTTGTTGTGCACCGCCGTGTTGCGCGTCTGCAGGGCGGCCCACCTATGAACTGAACCAACCAATCCCCGGGCCTGAGCGCACCACAAAACCACGCCCCACCTTGATGTGGATCTGGTGGCCACGCGTGGTGCAGGCCTGGATCTGGTCGAGCAACTCACCCAATTGCGCCGCAGCGGGCGTGGTGTGATGGGCCTGGCGCAGCCAGTGGCGCAGCACGTTGGCCTGCCGTGCACGGTTGAGTCCCTGCAGGGCCTTGATCTGTGGGGGCACACCCACCAGGGCCAGGTCCTGCTGCGCCAGCTCGTGCAGCAATTCGGCGGCCTGGGCGGCGTTGTCGGCCGAGCGCGCAAAGGTGTCGCGAAAGGATGGGAATGCCGCGTCCAGCGCAGGCAGCAACTGGGCACGGATGCGGTTGCGCGTGAAGCGCTCGTCGGTGTTGGTGGGATCTTCTACCCAGGCCTGGCCCTGTGCGCGCAGCCAGTGGCGCACATCCGCCCCTGCCACCTGCAGCAGGGGGCGGTGCCAGACGATACCCGCGCGCTCCCAGCGGGCGGGCATCGCGGCCAGGCCCGCCACGCCCGCGCCGCGCGACAGTGCCAACAGCAGGGTTTCAGCCTGGTCGTCGGCATGTTGCGCAATTGCTATTGATTTAATAGCAATACCTTGAATATGGTCGCGCGCAAAGGCCTCAAAAGCCTGGTATCTGGCTTGCCGGGCCGCGTCTTCCGGGCTCTGGCCGGGGACATGGCGGGCATCGAGGCGCCGCACCACCAGCGGCACGTCCAGCCGCTGGCACAGCGCGGTGCAATGCTGCTCAAAACCATCGGCTGCGGCCTGCAAGCCATGGTGCACATGGATGGCCCGCACCTGGCCGGGCCAGCGCCGGGCACAGGCCAGCAGCAGGGCGGTGGAATCCGCGCCCCCGCTGAGTGCCACGGCCAGCGGCAGCGCGGGCGCAAAAGCCTGCAGGGCGGCGTCGAAGGATTGGGTCATGCCAGGAGCCCTCGCGCCGGGCGGGGGACCAGCCGAGGGGCAGAGGCAGGATCATCTGCAAAACAAACAGGGCAGCGGGGCATGGGCGCCGATTATCGCGGGCGCCCTCGCCTGCCCTGCGCGCCCCAAAAAGCAAAAACGCCTCAACCGCCGGGCGCCGACAAACGCGGTGCCGCGTGCGACGCGTCGGTGGACAGGCGGAAGGTGCCCACCACTTCAGACAGCCGCACCGACTGGTCCTTGAGGCTTTGCGCGGCTGCGGCGCTTTCTTCCACCAGCGCGGCGTTCTGCTGGGTCATCTGATCGAGCTGCGCCACGGCCTGGCCGACCTCGTTGATGCTGGTGCTCTGCTCGTTGGTGGAGGCCGTGATTTCGGCCATGATGTCCGTGACGCGCTGCACCGAGGTGACGATGTCGTTCATGGTCGTGCCTGCGTCGTGCACCAGGCGCGAGCCGTTCTCGACCTGCTCCACCGAGGTGTTGATCAGCGTCTTGATCTCGCGCGCCGCCTCGGCACTGCGCTGGGCCAGGCTGCGCACCTCGCCCGCCACCACGGCAAAGCCCCGGCCCTGCTCGCCCGCACGGGCGGCCTCCACGGCTGCGTTCAGCGCGAGGATATTGGTCTGGAAGGCAATGCCGTCGATGACGCCGATGATGTCGTTGATCTTGCGCGACGCGGCATTGATCTGGTCCATGGTGGTGACCACATTGCCCACCACCTGGCCGCCATGCTGGGCCACGTTGGACGCCTGGGCCACCAGCTGATTGGCCTGACGGGCCGCATCGGCGTTGTGGCGCACAGTTTCGGTGAGCTGCTGCATGGAGGCCGATGTCTCCTGCAGACTGGACGCAGTGAGTTCTGTGCGGCCGCTCAGGTCGTGGTTGCCGGTGGCGATCTCTTCCGCCGCCACGCGCACCGAGCTGCTGGCATCGCGGATCTGCGCCAGCACGCCCGAGAGCTTGCCTGCAAAGCTGTTGAAGCTGGCGGCGATCTGCGCCAGTTCGTCCTCGCCATGCGTGTCAATGCGGCGCGAAAGATCGCCATCGCCCGCTCCCACCTCGTGCATGGCGTCGCGCACCTGGGTGAGTCTGCGTAGCCGCTGGGTCAGTACCGTCGCCAGCAGGGCGACGGCTATCGCGAGCACCACGATGCTCGACAGCACCGAGGTAGTGAGCATGGTACGGATAGGAGCCATGGCTTCCGACTCATCCAGCGCCACCACCAGCATCCAGTTGGAGCCCGCGATCGGCGCCACTGTCAGAAGGCGCTGACGTCCATTGATTTCCACGGGCACCATCGTCTTGGACTGAACTGCTGCGGTGAGCTTGTCGCCGGACAGATCCTTGGACAAATCGGACAGTGGTTTCAGCGTCAGCGCGGCATCCGGGTGCGCAATGATCTTGCCGTCGGCGGAGGCCATGAAGCCGAAACTCGTGGGCGTGGGCTTGACAGACGCCACGGTGGCCACGACCGACTCCATGGACACATCCCCGGCCGCCACGCCTTTGAGTGCACTGCCCGTCCCGACAGGGGTGGCAAACGTGACGACCAGCTTGCCGTCCGAAGCTGAAATGTAGGGCGGCGTGATGACGGATGCACCGGCCGCCGCCGCCTGCTTGTACCAGGGCCGAGCAGTGGGATCGTAGTCGGGGGGGAGGCTACGCTGCTCGGAGAACACGTACTTCTTGTCCGCATACCCGAAATACACGGTAGAGAACTTGCCAGCATCGCGCAGGATGGCCAGAGTTTTGACGGGATCCGGATCTTCAAAAGCGCTGATGGATGCCGCCACGATCATGGCCTTGGCACGCCCCCACTCCTCAATGGTTTCCACATGGCTCTTGGCGGTGGCCAGGCTCTCCTCTTGAAGCGCATCGCGCGCTTGGCTGCGCGCCACCAGAAAGTTCGCCACCGTCAGCACCAGCAGGGCCAGCACCAGGCAAATTGTGGACAACACCAAAATCTGCCCCTTGAGGGACTTGAACATCGACATGCGACACTCCTTTGGCCCGCAGCGAGCCATCGAAACATGCTACATCTTGTTGCAACATGTACGCCATAGGGAAATGCCGACGGCATGTCGCCCGCCACCACGCCCCCAACCCAAAGTGGCCCAGAAACGACAACGGCCCCTGTTGGGGCCGCATTGCAAGCAGGTCACCAGTGCGACCGGCTCAGGAAGCAGGGGTATTCAGCGGCTATCGGCCTTGGTGTCGGCGAAGCGGCCGTAGCTTTGCAGGCGCTCGTAACGGCGGTCCAGCAGGTCCTTGACCTTGAGGTCGGCCACCTGGCGGAAGGCATCGCCCAGAGCGCGCTTCAGGAAGGCGGCCATCTGCTTGTGGTCGCGGTGGGCGCCGCCCACGGGCTCGCTCACGATCTTGTCCACCAGGCCCAGCGCCTTGAGGCGGTGGGCCGTGATGCCCAGCGCATCGGCGGCCTCCTGGGCCTTGTCGCTGGTCTTCCAGAGGATGGAGGCACAGCCCTCAGGGCTGATCACGGAGTAGATGGCGTACTGCAGCATCACCACCTGGTCGGCCACGCTGATGGCCAGCGCGCCGCCGGAGCCACCTTCGCCAATGATGGTGGTGATGATAGGCACTTCCAGCTGCGCCATCTCGAAAATGTTGCGGCCGATGGCCTCGGACTGACCACGCTCCTCGGCATCGATGCCAGGGTAGGCGCCGGGCGTGTCCACAAAGGTGAACACGGGTAGCTTGAACTTCTCAGCCGTCTTCATGAGGCGCAGGGCTTTGCGGTAGCCCTCGGGCTTGCTCATGCCGAAGTTGCGCATGGCGCGCTCTTTGGTATCACGGCCCTTCTGGTGGCCGATGACCATGCAGGCGTGGCCATTGAAGCGTGCGAGGCCACCCACGATGGACTGGTCATCCGCATAGTGACGGTCGCCGTGCAGCTCCACGAAGTCGGTGAAGATGTCGCGCACGTAGTCGAGCGTGTAGGGGCGCTCGGGGTGGCGGGCGATCTTGGTGATCTGCCAGGGGGACAGCTCGCTGTAGATGTCCTTGGTGAGTTGCTGGCTCTTCTTGCTCAGCTGGTCGATCTCTTCCGAGATATCGACGGCACTCTCGGTCTGCACGTAGCGCAGTTCTTCAATTTTGGACTCCAGCTCTGCGATGGGCTGCTCGAAATCCAGAAAGGTCTTTTTCGCCAACGTTGTTCTCCTTGGGGCTCGCGCCGGGCGGCTGCCACGATGAATGGCACGCACTGTAACCGACGGTTAACGATTTTTGGTCAAACGCGTCAGAGGGCGTCAGTAAGCAACCGGCTGCGGGTCGAGCGACCGCCAAATATACCAAGTCGCCACACTGCACCAGGGCTTCCAGGCCTCGGCCACCTCGCGGGCGTCGCTGCGGCTCACGGGGTCGCCCGAGAAGTAATTCTGGCTGATGCCGGTGATCAACCCCGGGTCGTCCAGGGGCAATACATTGGGCCGCATCAAATAGAAGATCAAAAACATCTCAGCCGTCCAGCGGCCGATGCCGCGAATGGCCACCAGCTCGGCAATGATGGCCTCATCCTCCATCGCCGCCCAGTCCTTCACATGCAGCTTGCCACTCTCGAAGTGCATGGCCAGGTCCACGAGGTAGTCCACCTTGCGGGCCGACAGGCCGGCGGCGCGCATGTCGTCGATCTTGAGCTTGAGCACGCTGGCGGGCTTCATGCCACGCGGCAGCAACGCAACCAAGCGCTCCCACACCGCCTGGGCGGATGCCACCGACACCTGCTGGCCCACGATGGAGCGCGCCAGCGTAATAAAAGGGTCGCCTTTGGTCTGCAGCGCGGCGTCGCCAAACTGCGGGATCAGGCGCTTCATCACCCGGTCTTTTTTGACGAGGTGCTTGCACGCCTCGGCCCAGTAGTCGGGCGTGGCCAGCACCAGCGGCGGCGTTGCAGCGTCGCCCGCTATCTTTTTTGAAGCTGCCACGGCTTACCCCATGCGCCGTAGCGGCATTTTTTGCATACAAATGGGGATCACTGCGCGGCTTCCCATGTCGTGCCTGCGGCAGAGTCCTTGAGCACGATGCCCTGGGCCAGCAGCGCCTGGCGGATGCGGTCGGCCTCGGCGAAGTTCTTGGCGGCCTTGGCGGCGGCGCGGGCAGCAATCTGCGCCTGGATGTCGGCTTCGTTCACACCTGCACCGGCCTGCAGGAAGGCCTTGGGGTCACCCTGCAGCAGCCCCAGGCAACCACCCAGCGCCTTGAGCAGTCCGGCCAGCTCGGCCGAGCGGGTCTTGTTGACCTCGCCCGCCAGCTCGAACAGCACGGCCACGGCCTCGGGGGTACCAAAGTCCTCGTCCATCGCGGCCTTGAAGCGGGCTGCGTAGGGGTTGCTCCAGTCGATTGCAGCCACTTCGGCGGGGGCGACCAGGCTCAGCGCCGTGTACAAGCGCTTCAAGGCCTGGCGCGCGTCGTCCAGATGGGCGTCGCTGTAGTTCAGCGCGCTGCGGTAGTGGGCGCGTACCATGAAGAAGCGCAGCGTCTCCGCGTCGTAGCTCTTGAGCACGTCGCGGATGGTGAAGAAGTTGCCCAGGCTCTTGGACATCTTCTCGTTGTCCACCCGCACGAAGCCGTTGTGCACCCAGAACTTTGCCAAAGGCTGGCCGGTGGCACCTTCGCTCTGGGCGATTTCGTTCTCGTGGTGGGGGAACTGCAGGTCTGCGCCGCCGCCGTGGATGTCAAACGTTTCGCCCAGCGTGGCGCCGCACATGGCCGAGCATTCGATGTGCCAGCCGGGGCGGCCCGCGCCGAATTCGCTGTCCCACTTGGCCTCGGGCGGCTCCTCGGGCTTGGAGGCCTTCCACAGCACGAAGTCGAGCGGGTCTTCCTTGCCATCGAGCACGGCCACGCGCTCGCCGGCACGCAGCTCGTCCAGCGATTTGCCCGAGAGCTTGCCGTAGCCGTCGAACTTGCGCACCGAGTAGTTCACATCACCGTTGCTCGCACGGTAGGCGAGGCCCTTGCCTTCGAGCCGGCCGATGAGCGAGAGCATCTGGGGCACGTATTCGGTGGCGCGCGGCTCCACGGTGGGCGGCTCGATGCCCAGCAGGCCGATGTCCTGGTGCATCGCGGCAATCATCTCGTCGGTGAGCTGGCGGATGGTGATGCCCCGCTCCAGCGCGCGCTTGATGATCTTGTCGTCGATGTCGGTGATGTTGCGTACATAGGTGACGCGCAAGCCGCTGCTTTTGAGCCAGCGCTGCACCACATCAAACGCCATCATCATGCGGGCGTGGCCGATGTGGCACAGGTCGTAGATGGTCATGCCGCACACATACATGCGCACATGGCCAGGTTCGAGCGGGGAAAAGTCCTCCAATGCACGCGACAGCGTGTTGTAGATGCGCAAACTCATGGGATTTCAGTCACGGGGAAGGGGTGGTTGGGTGAAGCGATTCACCCGGTAGCAAAGGGCCTGGAACAGGTTTTCAGAGCCCTCGGCGGGGGTTGGCCCGGCAGGGGGCCTACAGCGAAATCACCCGCGGCAACAGCGTTCCGTCATGACAACCCCCTCAGCTACAATCCGCCGCAGTATAAGCCCCCGCCCCGGCGGGCCGCTGCCCAACACCCCGGAATCCCCATGAAGCCAGTCCTCCGCACCCTTCCACAACTCCTGCGCCTGGTGGCGCTGACCGCGCTGCTGGGCGCGGGCGTGGCCCATGCCGAGGACTACTCCGACATCACCCAACTGCTGAAAACCGGCAAGGCCGCCGAAGCCCTGGTGAAGGCCGATCAGCGCCTGGCCGCCACCCCGCGCGACCCGCAGCTGCGCTTTCTGCGCGGCGTGGCACAGGCCGACAGCGGCAAGCAGGGCGAGGCCATCACCACCTTCACCAAGCTGACGGAAGAGTACCCCGAGCTGCCCGAGCCCTACAACAACCTGGCTGTGCTCTACGCCAACCAGAACCAGCTGGACAAGGCCCGCACGGCGCTCGAAATGGCGATCCGCACCAACCCCAGCTACGCCACCGCGCACGAAAACCTGGGCGACATCTACGCCAAGCTGGCCAGCCAGGCCTACAACAAGGCCCTGCAGCTGGACGCCACCAGCGCCAACTCGGTCAAGCCCAAGCTGGCCCTGATCCGCGAACTGTTCTCTGCCGACGCAGCCAGCAAATCCGGCCGCCCTGCGGCAGCGGCCCCTGCACCCGCCGCCGTGGTGGCCACCCAGCGCCCGACGCCTGCGCCTGCTGCAGCAGCGCCTGCACCCGCAGCCCCCACCCCGGCCCCGGCAGCAGCGGCAGCCCCCGCGCCCGCCGCTACCCCGGCGGCTGCAGCGCCCGCCCCGGCCCCCGCTCCGGCCCCTGTGGCCGCCAGCGACGCGTCCACCCAGGCCGTGACAGCCGCCGTGCAGGCCTGGGCCGCCGCCTGGGCCGCCAAGGACATGAAGGCCTATCTGGGCGCCTACGACAAGTCTTTTGACCCACCGGGCAACCAGAACCGCTCCGCCTGGGAGAAAGAGCGCGAAGCCCGCATCGTGGGCAAGTCCAAGATCAGCGTGAAGCTGTCCGACATCGCCGTGTCGGTCCAGGGTGACAAGGCCACGGCCCGCTTTCGCCAGGCCTACAGCGCCGACGCGCTCAACGTGACCAGCCGCAAGACCCTGGACCTGGTGAACAGCAACGGCCGCTGGGCCATTGTTCGCGAATCCACAGGCGGTTGACCGTGAACCCCGGCGCGGCGCCTGCGCCTCTTGCGCGGGCTTTTTTTTTGCCCTGACCCGACCCTGATGCCGCGCATGTCCGTGCCTTTGTCCGCACCAGGCCGCCTGGTAGCCACTGCCGCCCTGTGCCTGGCGGGCCTGCTGCTGGCCGCCCCCGCGATGTCCCAGGGCGACAAGGAGAAGAAGAAGCGGCGCGCAACAGCCTCTGCACCACAGCCTGTCTCCGTCGAAGCCCTCCGCGACGGCCAGGCCGAAGCCCGCCTGATGGCGGTGTACAAGCTCGTGGCCGAAGGCCGGGGCCGCGAGGCCCTGGTGCAGGCCGAAAGCCTGGCGCGCGACTACCCCAACTTCCAGCTGGCCCAGCTCGCCGTGGGCGATCTGCTCATGTCGCGCACGCGCCCCATCCGCCACCTGGGTGATGTGGCGCCCGAACCCGACTCGGCCCGCAGCCTCCAGGCCGCCGCCACCCTCACCGAGCTGCGCACCGAATCGCGCCAGCGGGTGGACGCACAACGCAGCCGCCCGCCGGAGAACAGCGTCCCTGCCCAGTTCCTGGAGCTGTCCCCCCGCTCGCGCCACGCCATTGCGGTGGACGCATCGCGCTCGCGCCTGTACCTGTTCGAGAACACCCCCAAGGGCCTGCAGCTGGTGGCCGACTACTACGCGTCGGTGGGCAAGCTCGGCATCGAAAAAGAGGTGGAGGGAGACCAGCGCACACCGCTCGGGGTGTACTTCATCACCAGCCGCCTGGACCCCGCCACGCTCAAGGATTTCTACGGCGCGGGCGCCCTGCCCATCAACTACCCCAACCCGCTGGACCAGAGCCGGGGCAAGACGGGCAGCGGCATCTGGCTGCACGGCACGCCTCCCGACCAGTTCGCGCGCGCGCCCCTGGCCACCGACGGCTGCCTGGTGCTGGCCAACCCCGACCTGGAGCGCATCCTGCGCACGGTGGAGCCCCGCTCCACGCCCGTGGTGATTGCACGCCAGCTGCAATGGGTACTGCCCCACAGCGTGGCGGCCGAACGCAAATCGTTCGAGGCCGTGCTCAACGCCTGGCGCACCGCCAAGACCGAAGGCGACATGAAGCGCCTCTTGAGTTTTTACGCCCCCGACTTCCAGAGCTACCGCAAGAAGCCGCTGGAGGAATGGGCCCAGGTGCTGCAGGCCGAAACCCGGGCGCTCAAGGGCCGGGAACTCCAGCTCAAGGACAAGTCTTACCTGCGCTGGACAGACTCGGCCGACACCATGGTGGTAACGTTCGGCGAAGTCGCCGAAGGCGCCCGCACCGGCCCGACCAAGCGCCAGTACTGGACGCGGCGTGGCCCACATTGGCAGATATTTTTCGAAGGAGTGATTGGATGATTTCCAGAAGAAATTCGACCCTGGCGCTTGCCAGCATTGCCCTGGCAGCTATTTTTTCAGTAGCACCCGCCTACGCGCAAGACGCAGCCCCCAAGGTCAAGCTGGCCACCTCGATGGGTGACATCGTGGTGCAGCTCGATGCCGCCAAGGCGCCCAAGACGGTCGAGAACTTCCTGGCCTATGTGAACAGCAAGCACTACGACGGCACGATCTTCCACCGCGTGATCGACGGCTTCATGATCCAGGGCGGCGGCTTCACGGCCGACATGCAGCAAAAACCCACCAAGGCCCCCATCGCACTCGAAGCCAAGAACGGCCTCAAGAACGACACCTACACCATCGCCATGGCCCGCACGGGCAACCCCGACTCGGCCACCTCGCAGTTCTTCATCAACGTGAAGGACAACGCCATGCTCAACGCCCCCAGCCCCGATGGCCACGGCTATGCCGTGTTCGGCAAGGTGATCGAAGGCACCGCCGTGGTGGACAAGATCAAGGCCGTGGCCACCGGCAACAAGGGCCCGCACCAGAACGTGCCCACCACCCCCATCACCATCACTTCGGCCACCGTGCTGAAGTGAATTTTTTGAAGAAAGCACTGCAATGAGCAATCCACAAGTTGAACTCCACGTCACCATCAACGTGGCAGAAACGGCCACCCAGGGCGTGATCACCATCGAACTGGACGCCGTGAATGCGCCCAAGTCCACGGCCAACTTCCTGAGCTATGTGAACAGCGGTTTCTACAGCGGCACCGTGTTCCACCGCGTGATCAAGAACTTCATGATCCAGGGCGGCGGCATGACGGCCGACATGAAGCAAAAGGAAACCCAGGCCCCCATCGAGAACGAAGCCAAGAACGGCCTGAAGAACGACAAGTACACCCTGGCCATGGCCCGCACCGGCGACCCGCACAGCGCCACGGCCCAGTTCTTCATCAACACGGTGGACAACGCGTTCCTGAACCACACCTCGCCCACCGCACAAGGCTGGGGCTATGCCGTGTTCGGCAAGGTCGTGAAGGGCCAGGACGTGGTGGACGCCATCAAGGCCGTGCGCACCACGCGCAAGGGTTACCACGATGACGTGCCATTCGACGCTGTCGTGATCGACAAGGCCGTGGCCCTGTAAATCCACCGCCTGCTCGGGCCTTGACTGCCGCCCCGTTGACGACCGTGCCCCCGTTCGAGGAGCTTGCCGCTCCCTCGCACTGGCGCACGGTCGAATTCATTTCGGACCTGCATCTGCAGGCCAGCGAGCCCGCCACCGTGGCCGCCTGGCAGCACTACCTGCAGACCACGCAGGCCGACGCCCTCTTCATCCTGGGCGACCTGTTCGAGGTGTGGGTGGGCGACGATGCCCTGCAGGATCCCGGCAGCTTCGAGGCCACATGCTGCGCCACCCTGCGGGCCGCCGCGCAGCGCCTGCCGGTGTACTTCATGCACGGCAACCGCGATTTTCTGGCGGGCCCGGCCTTTCTGGCGCATTGCGGCATCACCGGCCTGGCCGACCCCACCGTGCTGGCGTTTGGTGACCAGCGTTTGGTGCTCAGCCATGGCGATCTGCTGTGCCTGGATGACGTGGACTACCAGCGTTTTCGGATGCAAGCGCGCAGCGCCGAGTGGCAACAGCAGTTTCTGGCCCAGCCCCTGTCCACACGCCGTGCGCAGGCACGCGGCATCCGGCAGGAGAGCGAGGCGCGCAAACAATCCGGCGCCAGCTATGCCGATGTGGACGGCCCGGCCGCCATTGCCTGGCTGCAGGCCGCAGGTGCCCGCACGCTCATCCACGGCCACACCCACAAGCCTGCCAGCCACCTGCTGGCGCCAGGCTTGCAGCGCGTGGTGCTCAGCGACTGGGACGCCGCCGCATTGCCTCCCCGCTTGGAAACACTGCGTTTGTCCGGCGCGGGCTTGGAACGGGTCACCTTGGCCCCCAGCTACCAGCGATCCTGAACTGCGCGGGGCCTGACCGCCTTGCAGCCTGATCGTCATGCCCCCTTTTCTCAACCGGCTCTGGCGCCACGTGCGCTCCACCGTGGCCCCGGTGCCCGACATCTCCGCCACGCTGTGGCTGCAAACACTGCAGCGCTATCCCTTCCTGGCGGCGCTGTCGCTGCACGACCAGTCCAAGCTGCGCGCGCTCAGCGCTCTCTTCCTGCACCACAAGGAGTTTCACGGTGCCCACGGCCTGGTGGTGACCGATGCCATGGCCATCGACATTGCAGCCCAGGCCTGCCTGCCCCTGCTGCATTGGGGCGATCCTGCCAAGGCGCTGGCCTGGTACGACGACTTCGTGGGCATCGTGCTGCACCCCGGCGAGGCCGTAGCCCGCCGCAAAACCATGGACGAAGCCGGTGTGGTGCATGAACACACGCAGGTGCTGCTGGGCGAAGCCATGGAGCGCGGCCCCATCATGCTGAGCTGGGAACATGTGGCCAACGCCACCGAAAACACCGCGCGCGGCCACAACGTGGTGGTGCACGAATTTGTGCACAAACTCGACATGAAAAACGGCGAGCCCAACGGCTGCCCGCCCCTGCCCGCCGGCTTCATGGGCGCGCGCACCGGCCGCGCTGCCTACGAAGCCTGGTGGAACGCCTGGGAGCCCGCCTACCAGGACTTCCGCGAGGCCGTCATCAAGGCCGAACGCTTCGGCGCAGAACGCCCCTGGCTGGACGCCTACGGCGCCACCTCTCCCTCCGAATTCTTCGCTGTGGCCTGCGAGGCGTACTTCGTGAATCGCGAGCGGTTTGCGCAAGAGTTTCCGGGGCTGATGCCGGTGCTGGACACTTTCTTTCAGCGCCCCGCCCACGCGAACTGACGGGGCAAAGCCACACGCGGAGCGAGAAGCCCCCGCAGGCATTGCCCCTGCTTGCTGATGCCGGGGCGTTGCGGATATGGAATGACCTGCCCGCAAGACAAAAAGTCCATACTTTGACAATTTATCCAATTCTGGATAAATTGCCGCTATGCCTGCACATGTCCCCGCACCCGCCCACCCCCGTCCCCGCACCCGCCGGGGGACTCCACAGCGCACCGCCGAACAAGCCGCCCTTCTCTCCCAGATCGAACAGGTCGCCCAAGGCCTCGCCGCCACGTTTGCCCCCTTCTGCGAGGTGGTGGTGCACGATCTGCTGGACCCCAAGCACTCCATCCTGGCCATCCACAACAACCTGTCGGGGCGCATGGTCGGTGACCCCACCACCGAGATGGGGCTCACACGCATCGCGGATCCGGACTATCCGCAGGTGGTCGCCAACTACGCCAACCAGTTCGCTGACGGCCGCCCGGCCAAGAGCACCTCGGTGGGCATCAAGGACGCGTCGGGCCACTACATCGCGGCGCTGTGCCTGAACGTGGACATGACACTGTTTCGCAGCCTGCAGAGCGTGGTGGGCCAGTTCATCGCCACGGACGGCGATACGGGGCTCAAGGAATCTCTGGACCCCGCCGGGGCCGAAGCCATCCGCCAGCGCATTGACCAGTTCGCGGCGCGGCTGTCGTCGGCACCGCGCGCCCTCAAGGCGGCCGAGCGGCGTGCGCTGCTGCGCGAACTCAAAGCCTCGGGCAGCCTGGAAGTGCGCCGCGCCATGGAGGTGGTGGCACAGCACCTGGGCGTGTCGCGTGCCACGGTGTATGGCGACGTGAAATGACACGGCCCCACAACCCGGCCTGCCGCACCCGCCGCATCTGATTTTTTCACTTCCCACCCGGACTTCACCATGACCCCAACCCTCCCCGCCCTTCCCACCTACGACGACGTGGTGGCCGCCGCTGGCCGCATTGCGGGCGTGGCCCATCGCACACCGGTGCTCACCTCGCGCACCGTCAACGAAGAATTTGGCGCCCAGGTGTTCTTCAAGTGCGAGAACCTGCAGCGCATGGGCGCGTTCAAGTTCCGGGGGGCTTACAACGCGCTCGCAAAATTCAGCCCTGCACAGCGCAAGGCCGGGGTGGTCGCGTTCTCTTCGGGCAACCACGCGCAGGGCATTGCGCTGGCCGCGCGCGAGCTGGGCATCCCGGCCACCATCGTCATGCCCCAAGACGCACCCGCCGCCAAGGTGGCGGCCACGCAGGGCTACGGTGCCACCGTGGTGTTCTACGACCGCTACACACAAGACCGCGAGCAGATCACCCGCGATCTGGCGGAGCAGAATGGCCTCACGCTGATCCCGCCCTACGACCATGCCGATGTGCTGGCCGGCCAGGGCACGGCTGCCAAGGAGCTGTTCGAGGAGGTGGGCCCGCTCGATGCATTCTTTGTGTGCCTGGGCGGCGGCGGGCTGCTGTCAGGCTCGGCCCTGGCCACGCGCGCACTCTCGCCCCAGACCAAACTCTATGGCGTGGAGCCTGCAGCGGGCAACGATGGGCAGCAGTCGTTCCGCAGCGGCTCCATCGTGCACATCGACACGCCCACCACCATTGCCGATGGTGCGCAGACGCAGCACCTGGGCCACATCACCTTCGCCATCATCCGCCGCGACGTGGACGACATCCTCACGGTGACGGACGAGCAGCTGGTGGATGCCATGCGCTTCTTTGCCGAACGCATGAAGCTGGTGGTGGAGCCCACCGGCTGCCTGGGTTTTGCTGCGGCGCGGGCCATGCAGAGCGAACTCAAGGGCCAGCGCGTGGGCGTGCTCATCAGCGGCGGCAACGTGGACCTGGCACGGTTTTGCGCCTTGGTGGCAAGGTGACGGCCCCCCGCCCGGCCCCGCCAGCCTGAAAACACCTCAGGCCGACAGCGCCTGCTCCACCGCTGCCTGGGCCTCTTCCAGGCTGCTGAAGAACCGCATCGGCTGGGGCATGGCCTTGGGCAAGTGGGCCGGTGCGGGCCAGAGGCGCTCGTCCTCCCAGGCGGCAGTCCATCCGCCGATGTCTTTGCGCTTGACGGAGCAGATCGCTTGCCCGTCCACCATCGCGGTCCAGGTGGTAGGCGGGTTGTGGTCCCAGCTGACATGTGCCATGGTGCCCTCCGGCAGTTGCTCGGTTACAACCCATTCTAGGAAGCTGTTACAGGCTGGGCAATGTGTTCGACCCTAGGGATCCTCTGCACGAATCGAGCGGTAAGTGTGCGCTGCGGATCGGGATGGGCTGCAAGGCGCAAAACGCAGCAATAGCCGTAGCTATTGCGAGTATTTGCAACGCCGCAGACCGCCCGAGACCGCAGATGCACACGGCGCGATGGTTTGCGCAGAGGATCCCCAGGGGAGGCAGGTGGGACTGCCCAGTGGCCGGGACTCGGTGCACGAAAGCAAAAAGTTAGAGCCAAAACGGCCTTCTCCGCGCATCCATATTGCCTCGTTAGCTATCAAATACGCAGCACTCAAGCCATACCAGGATTGAATTCGCCACTCTGCATCCATCTTCGCCCGACGCGGAAAGATGACCCTAGCGTCCATCGGCGGGGACAGCCTCCCTTGCAAACCCCGCCCAGACGCCCGAGCAGTACAACGCCCACAAAACGAACACCGGCTGCAGCAAAGGCCGCACCCAGTAGTACCAGGCGCCAAACGGCAGCCCATGCACCTGCTGGCCCTGCTGCGCCACATGGACGTTGGCCACCACCACACACACCAGCAGCGCCGCCAGCCCCAGCCCGGCCAGTTGGTGCAGGCGCGGCAGCCCCACGCGATCCAGCAGGCGCTGGGGCAGCAGCAGGGCCAAGCCCCCGGCCAGTTCGGCCACCCCCGTCAGATACACCCAGAACAGCGCCTGTGCCGCCAGCAGGTCGGGAATCATGGGCGCATAGCGCAGTTGCGCGTTCACAAAATGGTCCACCCCCGTGAACACAAAACCCAGGCCCATGCCCCATCGCATGGCCCACCGCAGGCCGGGGCGCCCACCTGCCAGCCGACGCACCACCCAAGCCAGCGCGCTGGCACCCATGATCAACAGCAGAAAACTCATGGCAGACACCTTGATGTTAACAATGGAAACATTCTAGGGTGTTAAAGTTTCCACCGTCAACATTCAGTGTTTTCCTGTCGTTTTCTTTTTCTGCACTTTTTGTGTCTACCAGCGCCTATCCATGACCAGCCCCTACCACCACGGCGACCTCAAAAGCACCCTGCTGGCCTACGCGCTGGAGCAGATGGAAGGCGCCGGGCTCGACGGCCTGTCGATGCGCGAGATGGCCAAGGCGGTGGGGGTCTCGCACACAGCGGCCTACCGCCACTTTGCCGACAAGCAGGCCCTGCTGGACGCCATGGCCGAACAAGGCTTTGAGGCCCTGCGCCAGGCCAGCCGCGAGGCGATAGCAGCCGCCCAGGGCAGCCAAGACCGGCTGCTGGCCAGCGGCCTGGCCTATGTGCAGTTCGGGCGCCAGCACCCCCGGCAACTGGCCCATATGTTTGGCGCTGCAGCCCGGGCCACAGCGCCACCGCGCCTGCGCGCCGTGGCGGCCGACCTGTTCAACGACCTGCAGACCCTGGTGGCCGAGGGCCAGCAGCACGGCAGCTTCCGCACAGGTGACCCGCGGGCACTGGCCCACGCATGCTGGGCCATGGTCCACGGCCTGGCGCTGCTGCAAGGCGGGCACCTGCTGGGCCCGCCGCCTGGTGTGGGGGCGGAGATCGGCTCGCCCATCGCCGCTCCACTATCGCCGGACCATGCCGCCAGCCAACAGACGCGCGCAGCGCTGGAGGTGCTGATGCAGGGGTTGCTGGCGCCCCGCCAACTGCCCCCCGACTCCTGAGCCCCTGTCCTTCGGCGCCCGAGGTGGCACAGCGCGGGGCCCGGCCCGCTCGCAGGCTTATGCCTTTTGCCTTAGGCCTTGAGCCGACCCACCGCGCTGCGGGCAGCACGCGCCACGGCTTGCGCATCCACCCCAAAAAACTCCCGCAGCGCCGCCCGCGTGTCGCTGCGGCCAAAGCCATCGGTGCCCAGGGTGATGTACTTGCGCCCTTCGGGGATGAACGCGCGCACGGTCTCGGGCACGGCGCGCACGTAGTCGGTGGCGGCCACCACGGGCCCGCTGGTGGCGGCCAGTTGAGCGGCAAGCCAGGGGGTGCCGGGGTCCACCCCTTCTTCACCCGCCAGCGCGCGCTGTTCGCAGGCCACGCCGTCGCGGGCCAGTTCGCTCCAGCTGGTGACGCTGAGCACGGTCACATCCAGTCCTTCGCTGGCGAGTTGTTCTGCGGCCTTGACCACTTCGGTCAGGATGGCGCCGGAGCCCATCAGGGTGACGGAACTTTGAGAAGAAACAAGGCCTTTGCGCGCGTCCACATTGCCCTGGTAGCTCCTGAAAACATAGCACCCACGCAAGACCCCGTCTGCAGCGCCTGCGGGCAGGTCGGGCTGCGCGTAGTTTTCGTTCATCAGTGTGACGTAGTAGAAGACGTCGCGCTGCTCGGTCACCATCTCGCGCATGCCGGCGTCGATGATCACGGCCATCTCGCCCGCATAGGCCGGGTCGTAGGCCTTGCAGTTGGGGATGGTGGCGGCCACGAGGTGGCTGGTGCCGTCCTGGTGCTGCAGGCCCTCGCCGCCCAGCGTGGTGCGGCCCGAGGTGGCGCCCAGCAAAAAGCCACGCGCACGCTGGTCGGCAGCCGCCCAGATGGCGTCGCCCACGCGCTGGAAGCCGAACATGGAGTAGTAGATGTAGAACGGCAGCATGGCCAGGCCGTGCACGCTGTAGCTGGTGGCGGCTGCTGTCCAGCTCGCAATCGCACCCGCTTCGCTGATGCCTTCTTCGAGGATCTGCCCATCCAGCGCCTCGCGGTAGCTCAGCACCGAGCCGATGTCCTCGGGCGCGTAGCGCTGGCCCACGCTGCTGTAGATGCCGACCTGCTTGAACAGGTTGGCCATGCCAAAGGTGCGCGCCTCGTCGGCCACGATGGGCACGATGCGCGGGCCTAACGTGGCGTCCTTCAGCAGCGTGCCCAGCATGCGCACAAAGGCCATGGTGGTGCTCATCTCCTTGCCATCGGCCTGCAGCGCAAACTGGGCGTAGCCGGCCAGGGGCGGCACGGGCAGCACGTCGCAGGCCGTCTGGCGGCGCGGCAGGTAGCCGCCCAGTTGCTGGCGGTGGCGGCGCAGGTACTGCATCTCCGGGCTGTCTTCGGCAGGCTTGTAGAACGCCAGGCTGGTGGCCTGCTCATCGGTGAGCGGCAGGTTGAAGCGGTTGCGGAACTCGATGAGATCGGTGTCGTCCAGCTTCTTCTGGCTGTGCGTGGTCATCTTGCCCTGCCCGGCCGTGCCCATGCCGTAGCCCTTCTTGGTATGGGCCAGGATCACCGTGGGCTGGCCCTTGTGCGCAGCGGCGGCAGCGTAGGCGGCGTGGATCTTCACCAGGTCGTGCCCGCCGCGCTTGAGGCGGTCGATCTGCTCATCCGTCATGCCCTGGGCCAGCGCCGCCAGCTCGGGGCTTTGGCCGAAGAAGTTGTCGCGGTTGAAGCGGCCGTCCTTGGCGGCAAAGGTCTGCATCTGGCCATCGACCGTGCCTTCAAGGGTGCGCACCAGCGCGCCGGTCAGGTCGCGGGCGAACAGGCCGTCCCAGTCGCTGCCCCACACCAGTTTGACCACGTTCCAGCCCGCGCCCGCAAACAGCCGCTCCAGCTCGTCGATGATGCGGCCGTTGCCGCGCACCGGGCCGTCCAGGCGCTGCAGATTGCAGTTGACGACCCAGACGAGGTTGTCCAGGCCCTCACGCGCGGCCAGGGTCAGGGCACTCATGCTCTCGGGCTCGTCCATCTCGCCGTCGCCAAAAACGCCCCACACCTTGCGCCCTTCGCAATTCAGCAGGTTGCGGTGCGTGAGGTAGCGCATGAAGCGCGCGTGGTAGATGCTGCTGATGGGGCCGATGCCCATCGAACCGGTGGGGAACTGCCAGAAGTCGGGCATCAACCAGGGGTGCGGGTAGCTCGACAGGCCCTGCGCGCCTGCGCTGGGGGCGGTGATTTCCTGCCGGTAGTGCTGCAGGTCGTTCTCCGTCAAATGCCCTTCCAGAAACGCCCGCGCATACACGCCGGGCGCGCTGTGCGGCTGGAAGAACACCAGATCGCCCCGGTGCTGGCCCTCGCCCACGCCTTCGCGGGCGCGGAAGAAGTGGTTGAAGCCGCTCTCAAACAGATCGGCCGCGCTGGCGTAGCTGGCGATGTGGCCGCCCAGCTCGCCGTAGGCTTGATTCGCCCGCACCACCATGGCCAGCGCGTTCCAGCGCATGAGCGACGCCAGCCGCTCTTCAATCGCGAGATCGCCCGGGAAGGTGGGCTGCGCCTGGGCCGCCACGGTGTTCACATACGGCGTGTTGAGCTGCGGCTGCCAGCCCACGCGCTGGGTGCGGGCCAGGCGCACCAGCTCCTGCAGCACAAACCGCGCGCGCTCGGGGCCTTCGGTGGCCACCAGGGCCAGGAAGGCATCGCGCCATTCGGCGGTTTCTTGCGGGTCGATGTCGGCCAGGGTGTCCTGGGGGCTGAGGAGGTGGGGGGGCAGTGGGGCGTTCATGGGAGCACACTGTAGAAGGGTTGGGCAAAAATGTGATGCCGAAACGCGCCAATCAAGCGCCATTAAAAGCACAATATGCTGCACCAACAAAATATTGCAGCATATGAAGCTTGACGTGACCGATCTGCGCATTCTGGCCGAGCTGCAGGCCGACGGTTCGCTCTCCAATGTGGAGCTGGCGCGGCGCGTGCACCTGTCGCCCTCGCCCTGCCTGGCGCGGGTGAAGGCGCTGGAGGCGGCGGGCGTGATCGCCCGCTATGTGGCGCTGGCCAACGCGGCGGCGCTGGGGCTGGGGCTGAATGTGTTCATCAGCATCAGCCTGAAAACGCAGAGCAAAGAGGCGCTGGCCGACTTCGAGCGGCGCATTGCCGAGCACGACGAGGTGATGGAGTGCTACCTGATGAGCGGCGACTCCGACTACCTCATCCGCGTGGCGCTGCCCGACATTGCGGCACTGGAGCGGTTCATCCTGGAGCAGCTTTCGCCGATCCCGGGGCTGGAGAAGATCCGCTCCAGCTTCGCGCTCAAGCAGGTGCGCTACAAGACGGCTCTGCCGCTGCCACACGCTCGGAGCTGAGCCCGGCGTTGATGCCAGCGCTGAGATCCATGGCGTGGGCCAGGTCCAACGCTTGGCCGATGTCAGCCAGCAGGTCGTCCAGGTCTTCCAACCCCACCGACAGGCGCACCAGGCCTTCGGCAATGCCGTGGGCGGCGCGCTGCTCGGGGGTGTAGGTGGAATGGGTCATGCTGGCCGGGTGCTGAGCCAGGGTTTCGGCGTCGCCCAGGCTCACGGCGCGGGTGACGAGCTGCAGCGCGTCCATGAAGCGCACGCCCGCCTGCAGGCCGCCGCGCAGCTCAAAAGCGATCATGCCGCCCATCTGGCGCATCTGCTGCTTGGCCAGCGCATGCTGCGCAAAGCTGGGCAGACCGGGGTAGTGCACGGCCGCCGCAGCGGGGTGGGCGGCGATGAATTCGGCCACCTTCTGCGCGCTTTGGCAGTGGCGGTCCATGCGCAGCGCCAGGGTTTTCAGGCCGCGCATCACCAGGTGGGCGTCTTGTGCCGACATCACCGCGCCCGTCATGTCTTTCAGGCCGTACAGGCGCACGCGCTGGGCCAGCTCGGCATCGACAAACACGGCCGCGCCTGCGGTCAGGTCGCCATGGCCGCCGAGGTATTTGGTCATGGAGTGCACGCTCACATCCGCACCCAGCAGCAGCGGCTGCTGCAGGTAGGGCGTGCAGTAGGTGTTGTCCACCACCACCTTGGCCCCCTGGGCATGGGCCAGGGCCGACACGGCGGCGATGTCCACCAGGCGCATGTTGGGGTTGGCGGGGGTTTCGAGGTACAGCACGCGGGTCTTGGCGGTCAGCGCCTCGGCCACACGGGCGGGGTCGGTCATGTCCACATGGCGCACTGTCACGCCAAAGCGGCCCAGGCCGTGGTGCAAAAACGAGAAGGTGCAGCCGTAGAGCGTGAGGTCGGCCAGGATCTCGTCGCCCGGCTCCAGCATGGACCACAGCGTGGCCGTGATGGCGCCCATGCCCGAGCCGAACACCACGGCGCCTGCGCCCTCTTCCAGCGCCGCCAGCCGCCCTTCGAGCAGCGCCAGCGTGGGGTTGGCGATGCGGGTGTAGAAGTAGCCGGGCTCCTGGCCCGCAAAGCAGCGCGCGCCGTAGGCCACATCCGGGAAGGCATAGGTGGCCGAGGTGTGGATGGGCGGCACCAGCGCGCCCTGGTGGTCGGCCGGGTTGTAGCCGTGGTGGATGGCGCGGGTGCTGAAGCCGGTGGCGGGGCTGCGGTCGGTGCTGCGGGTCATGTTTGTCTCCTGGTGGGCCGACCACAGACGGAATGCGGGGGTCGGATGCGGAGATTCTTGGCCTCATCGGCAGGCAAAATTTCGCCTTCTTTGCCTCATAAACCAGTCCAAAGGGCAAAATTTGCTCCAAACCCTCACCACCCCACCACCATGCACCCCTACCCGCTCGACCCCGTGGACCGAACCCTGCTCAACGCCCTGCAGCGCGACGGCCGCGCCACCGTGGGCGACTTGGCCGAGGCGGTGTCACTTTCCACCTCACCCTGCTGGCGGCGCGTGCGGGCGCTGGAAGAAGCCGGGGTGATTGCGGGCTACCACGCCCACCTGCACCGCCAGCGCGTGGGCTGGGGCGTGCTGGGTTTTGTGCAACTGGCGCTGCACGACCACACCGCCGAGACCACGTCGGCCCTGGAGCGCGAGGTGATGGCCATGCCCCAGGTGCTGTCGTGCCACAACCTCTCGGGCCGGTATGACTACCAGCTGGAGGTGGTGGCGGCCGACCTGGAATCGTTTGCCGAATACGTGCGCACCCATGTGCGCAGCCTGCCGGGCGTGCGCGAGATTTCGACGAGCTTTTCGCTCAAGGAAGTGAAGCGCACCATGGCGCTGCCGGTGTGAGGCTGGGGCGCTGCGGCGAGACGGTGCCTTCGCTCAGAAAGCGGTGGGCGTGGTCGAGAGCGACTCCAGCCAGGTCACCGTGGCCGCCAGTTCGGACGGCCGGATCTCGTGCGCGCTGGGGAACTCGTGGTAGCTCACCGCCACCGGCAGGGGCGCCATGTGGTGCGCAATGGCCTGGGCGTTGGCCAGGGGGATCACGTTGTCGTGCGTTCCATGGCTCAGCCACAGCCGCTTGCCCCGCAGCGCATCGGCCGGGGCCGTCAGGGGCACCACCTGCGGCAGCAGGCGGCTGTGCCACACCAGGCCGGCGTGCATCAGTTCGGGCTTTGTCAGCAGCAGCGACAGCGCCATGATGCCGCCCTGGCTGAAGCCGCCCACCACCACGCGCTCAGGCGGGATGCCCAGTTGCGCGCTGGCAGACTCCACCGCCTGGGCCACCAGGGCGCGGCTTTGGGCCTCTTGCTCTTCGTTGATGGTGCGGTCGCCATTGGGCTCGATGGAGAAATCAAACCACGCGTGCGAGCCCGGTCCCATGCGGAACGGCGCGCGCAGGCTGAGCACATGAAAGCGCTCGGGGATCTGCGGCGACAGGCTGAACAGGTCCTGCTCGTTGCTGCCCACGCCGTGCATCAGCACCAGCAGCCAGGGGCGGGGCGTGGTGGCAGCAGCGGGGCGCTGCAAAAATGTGAGCGGTAGATTGAGCATAGACAGGCGCCAGGGGCAGTTTTGACTTAGAAAATGCAGGACCGATGCACCATCAATGCACCGGCTCCAGCGCAAACGCATCCATCGACAGCATGCTGTACATCACCTCGCGGCTCAAGTAGTTTGCATGCAGGTCGTCGCCCGCCGCACCCAGCGCGAAGAAGATGGGCAAAAAGTGGTCTTCGGTGGGGTGCGCGCGGTGGGCATGGGGCGCCTGGCTGCGGTAGTTGAGCAGCGCGGCCATGTCGCCACGGGCCAGCGCGGCTTCGATCCAGCGGCTGAACTCCAGCACATAGGGCGCGGGCGCACGCTCACCGCCAAAAAACTCGGCCAGGTTGTGCGTCATGCTGCCCGAGCCCACCACCAGCACGCCCTGGGCGCGCAGGCTGCGCAAGGCGGCGCCCAGCGCATACACCTCGGCCGGGCCCGCACCCACGGGCAGGGCCACCTGCACCACGGGCACATCGGCCTCGGGGAACAAATGCATCAGCGGCACCCAGGCGCCATGGTCAAAGGGGCGCGCGGCATCGCCCTGCGCGGCCACACCGGCCGCCTGCAGCAGGCCCAGCACCTCTTGCGCCAGCGCGGGCGAGCCGGGGGCGGGGTACTGCAACTCATACAGCGCGGGGGGAAACCCGCCAAAGTCGTGCCAGGTGGCGGGCTGCGGGCCGGTCATCACCTGCACCGAGCGCGCCATCCAGTGCGGCGACATCACCACCACACCGCGCAGGCCGGGGTATTGCGCCTTCAGGCCCTGGCCCCACTGCGTGAGCGCGGGGCCGGTGGTGCCAGCGTCCACCGCAAACAGCGGCGCCCCGTGCGATACGAACAGGGCTGGAACAGTGGAGGAAGGGGCGTGGGCAACAGCGGTCATGGCAGTTTCATCCGTGAATGCCCTCACTGTAGGCCGGACGGGCGCCCACACCAAGCCCTGCGGGGCAGACAGATTGTTCTATGGGTGATGCCAATCAAACCCTGGCAGCGCCCACCCTGCCATCAAGAGCCGTCGCGCACCCGCCCCCGCAGCGCCTTGGTCTCGCTGCGCTGGGTCTTGCCCTGCAGGCGGCGCTGCTGCGATCCATAGGTGGGCTTGGTGGCGCGGCGCACCCGGGGCGGCACGGCCACGGTGCTGACCAGCGCGTTGAGCCGCGCCAGCGCGTCGGCGCGGTTCTGCTCCTGGCTGCGGTACTGCTGGGCCTTGATGACCACCACGCCCTCTTGCGTGATGCGGGTGTCGCGCAGGGCCAGCAGGCGCTCTTTCACACCCTCGGGCAGCGACGAGGCCGCCACGTCAAAGCGCAGATGGACGGCGCTCGACACCTTGTTGACGTTCTGCCCGCCCGCGCCCTGTGCGCGCATGACGGTGATTTCAACCTCGTCCTCAGAGACCTGCAGGGGCAGCGGGGCCATACAAATAGAAGAAGCCCGCGCGCCCGGCCATCAGGCCGCAGGCTGCTGCTGGGCCAGCAGTTGCGCCAGGCCGTCAATCGCCAGGCCATAGCCCAGCACGCCAAAGCCACACATCACCGCCTTGGCAGCGGCAGCCATGTACGAGTGGTGGCGGTAGGCCTCGCGCGCATGCACATTGCTGATGTGCAGCTCGATCAGGGTGATGCCCGTGCCCTTGATGGCGTCATGCAGCGCAATGCTGGTGTGGGTGTAGGCACCGGCGTTCAGCACCACCCCAGCCAGCTCGCCCGCCGCGTGCAGGCGGCCTGCCTCATGAATCCAGTCCACCAGCGCGCCCTCGTGGTTGCTTTGGTGAAAACGCAGCGCATAGCCATGGCGCTGGCAGGCGTCGGCGCAGAGCTTTTCCACATCGGCCAGGGTTTGGGCGCCGTAGACGGCGGGCTCTCGCGTGCCCAGCAGGTTCAGATTGGGGCCATTCAGGACAAAAACGGTTTTATGGGCAGTCACAGACAAGGTCTCCGGGGCAATGCGCCTGCCACGCTGGCAGGCCAGAGTGCGGGATTATGCGGCGCCCAGCGCAGGGGCCGCCCCAATAAAAAAGCGGCCCCGAAGGACCGCTGTAAAAGGCAGCCTGTGCAACGCTGCCTGTGAGCGACTCGCGCCCAAGAGGTTGATGACACGCCCTAGGCTGATCAACGGTCCCAGTGGCGACCGTGGCCGTGACCATGGTGGCGGTGATGGCGATGGTGCCGGTAGCCATGGCCGTAATACACCACCGGTGGGGGCGCGTAATAGGCGGGCGGGGCGCTGTAATACACGGGCCGGGGCGGCGCGTAATACACCGGTGGGGGCGGCGCCACGTAGACCGGGGCGGGGGCGTAGTAGCCATTGCTGGCACCGATCACCACGCCGGGCACGCCAACGCCAACCGACCAATTGACGTCACGGGCCTGGGCGGCGCCAGCACCGGCCAGCAAAGCCAGGGCCACGCCAGCCGAAGCGGCCATGGCATAAAGAGAACGGGTTTTCGTCATGGAAATCTCCTGGTAAATGAAAGCCCGCCGCCAGGTGGCAAGGGCTCTCACCGGTACACAACGCACCAAGTAGCCAAAAGGATGGCATAAAAGCGTCTTTACGTTGTGTCTGAACGTACACGCGCTTGTTTTAATGCGTAAACCGTCACGAAACCGCCGCCTAAAATGGCTGGATGAGCACCCCCTCCCCCGCCAATACCCCCGTCAGCGCCACCGCTGCGGACACCGCTGAATCCACCAAGCCCAGCAACTTCCTGCGCCAGATCATCGAAAAAGACCTGGAGCAAGGCACCTACGCCACCCGCCGCTGGGCAGGCGCCCCTGGCGATGCCGCCCACCACGCCCAGGGCGAGCCCGACCCCGCCAAGATCCGCACCCGCTTCCCGCCCGAGCCCAACGGCTACCTGCACATCGGCCACGCCAAGAGCATCTGCATCAACTTTGGCCTGGCGCGCGACTACGGCGGCGTGTGCCACCTGCGCTTTGACGACACCAACCCCGAAAAAGAAGACACCGAATACGTCAACAGCATCATCGACGCCGTGAAATGGCTCGGTTTTGACTGGGCCCAGCTCGGCCAGACACCCGGCAGCGCCGCGCCCTACCAGGCCAGCGACTACTTCGGCTTCATGTACCGCGCCGCCGAATATTTGATTGAAGCGGGCCACGCCTACGTGGACGAGCAAACCACCGAGCAGATGCGCGCCAACCGGGGCGACTTCAGCAAACCCGGCGTGGACAGCCCCTTCCGCAGCCGCACGCCCGAAGAAAACCTGCGCATCTTCCGCGAGATGCGTGATGGCCAGCACGAAGACGGATCGATGGTGCTGCGCGCCAAGATCGACATGGCCAGCCCCAACATCAACATGCGCGACCCGGCCATCTACCGCATCCGCCGCGCCACCCACCACAACACGGGCGACACCTGGTGCATCTACCCCATGTACACCTACGCGCACCCCATCGAGGACGCGCTGGAGCAGATCACCCACAGCCTGTGCACGCTGGAGTTTGAAGACCAGCGCCCCTTCTACGACTGGCTGCTGGAGCGCCTGACGGAAGTGATCACACTTCCCGATGGTCGCGTGATCGGCGGCCTGCTGGCCAGCCCGCCCCCCCGCCAGTACGAATTTGCGCGCCTGAACCTCACTTACGTCATCACCAGCAAGCGCAAGCTCGCCCAGCTGGTGTACGACCACAAGGTCAGCGGCTGGGACGACCCCCGCATGCCCACCATCGTGGGCCTGCGCCGCCGTGGCTACACGCCCGAAGCGCTGCAGGTGTTTGCAGAACGCATCGGCGTGACCAAATCCGACAGCTGGATCGACTACAGCACCCTGGAAGGCTGCCTGCGCGAAGACCTGGAGCTGAAGGCCCACCGTGGCATGGCCGTGCTCAACCCCGTCAAGCTGGTGCTGACCAACTGGGACGACGTGATGGGCGCAGGCCACCTGGAGCCCTGCAGCCTGCCCGCACTGCCCCACCCGCCCGAAGGTGTGGAGAGCCCCGTGCGCCACTTCACCATCGGCAAGGAAGTCTGGATCGAGCGCGAAGACTTTGAAGAAGTGCCCCCCAAGGGCTACAAGCGCCTCTTCCCCGGCAACAAGGTGCGCCTGAAGGGCGGCTACGTCATCGAATGCACCGGCTGCACCAAGGATGCCAACGGAGTCATTACCGAAGTGCTTGCCACCGTGGTGCCTGACACCAAGAGCGGCACCCCCGGCGCCGACAGCGTGAAGGTCAAAGCCGCCATCACCTGGGTAGGCGTGGCCGACGGCGTGAACGCCGAAGTACGCATGTACGACCGCCTGTTCCTGGACGCCCACCCCGACGCGGGCGGCAAGGACTTTATCGAAAGCCTGAACCCGAACAGCCTGAAGGTGGTGACGGCCATCGTGGAGCCATCATTGGCCAACGCCAAGCCGGACGACAAGTTTCAGTTTGAGCGGCATGGGTACTTTGTGGCAGATCGTCTTGACCACAAAGCCGAAAAGCCAGTGTTTAACTTGGCGGTGGGGTTGAAGGATTCTTGGGGGAAGTAACTTCTAATCCGTAAATTGAAAAATAGTGAATCCATGCCCCCTGAAGTCGAAGCAATATTGCCTATGGGGAAAAATATTAAGGAGGAACGAATGGCAGAAAATCTCCCCTACAGCACGTCAGTAGGAACACTTGAAAACATGCTCGAGAAGATCAAGACGGCCTCTGTGCCCGAGCGTGTAACGCAAGACTTTGTTTCTACCAAATTGGCGATGAAGGGAGGTACTGCCATGGCGTGCATACCTTTCCTAAAAAAAATGGGATTCGTCGCTAGCGATGGGTCACCAACTGATCTATACAGAGAGTTTCGAAACCCCAAAAAATCTAGACTAGCCGTGGGAAAGGCATTCCGAAAGCTATATGAGAGGCTTTACGAAATGAATGAATACCTACACGATGCAACTGATCCAGATATTCTTGGATTGATTGTTGAGTGCACTGGGGGTGAGAAGGAGTCGGGGGTTACCAAGTACACTTTGGCAACGCTAAACATGTTGAGAAAGCATGCAGATTTCGACGAATCCGATCCAGTAGAGCTAGAAGATCCATCAATCGCTCGAGCTGCTTTTGTTCAGTTGCCACCTGCAAAATCTGCGGACTCTGGGCCTGCTTCGTCTGGAGATGGTAAAAAAATTAGCCTCTCGTACACCATCAACTTAAATTTGCCAGCTTCCAAAGATGTGGAAGTATTCAACGCAATATTCAAAAGTCTTAAAGAACACATATTGGGAGACTAAATATGGCGTTTGAGGATCAGGTCAAGTCATTCGGGATGACCAACCTACTGATCGAATCAGACCTGGACAAATTAGAGTCTAGTCTTTCGATGAAGCTACGTGAAACGGCTTTTCGGGAAGAGGTTGGCAATGAAATCGCACGTGCCTATTTTCCTCAATTCGAGGCCGCCCTCCGTGATGAAGCCTCAGCAATGGCGAAGAGTTACGAACTCTTCTACTGCCTAGAAAAGACGGTTCGAAAGCAGATATCTACTCTGCTAGAGGCAGTAAACGGCGCTGACTGGTGGAATGAAAAAGTAATCCCACAGCAAATTTATCAAGACGTAAAAAAAAGGATTCAAAGAGAACGTGAGTCCGGAATTACACCCCGTTCGCATGAAGCACTTGATTACACTAACTTTGGTGAGCTGGGCGAAATCATCAAAGCCAACTGGTCAACCTTTGCAAGTATTTTCAACAATATGAAGGCCGTTGAGAAGGTGATGGCCAACTTAAATTCGTTGAGAAACCCAATTGCTCATTGCAGCCAACTCGCTGAAGATGAACAACTGCGACTTGAGTTAAGTCTTAGAGATTGGTTCCGGTTGGTCGAGTAGAAACTAAGGCGCGATGTTTGCTTCCATGCAACCCCAATCCATCCTCCACGTCTGGTTCACCGAGCTAACCCCTCAGCAGCACTTCGCCAAAGACGCTGCCCTCGACGAATCCATCCAACAGCAACGGGGTCAGGTCTTGCCTTTTGCCTATTTCACTCCGGACTTGTGGAGCCGGGCGCAGAGCTTTAGTAGCTGCTTTTGCAATCTTCGCAAGTGCCACCGGCCAATCTGGCATGTAAACACGCAGCGCCGCTAAACTTCAAACCATGCGCCCCTCCGAAGCCCTTTCACTGCACCGCTCGCAAATCCGCGAGATTGCCCTTCGCCACCGCGTGAGCAGCGTGCGGGTGTTTGGGTCGGCGCTGCATGGGGACGACACGGCCGACAGTGACCTCGACCTGTTGGTGGAGCCCACCGCGCAAACCACACTAATGGACATTGGCGCGATCCGGTTTGAACTGAAGCAGTTGCTGGGCATGGAGGTGGATGTGCTCACGCCCAACAGCCTGCCCGCCAGCTTTCGCGACCAGGTGCTGCGCGAGGCGATCACCGTATGAGCAAGGCGCACCCGCTGCGGGTGCAAGTAGCAGCAATCTCGCGTTAGTTTGCTTTCATTTCGATAGCTGGCAGCGCTTATCCATCAAGCGCTGGATGCCGATTGGGTCTGTAAAGGTGAGTTGGCTCGGCATCGGTGCGCACTCCGCGAGGAGTTCATCGGCCCGCGCGTCCACACAAAGCAACTCGCCAAATTCCTTACGCAACCCGTTTGATCCGGATTTGCACGTTCGACAAGGTCACTCCATCCGGCCTGACTAGTGGTAGTTCCTTGACCTCCAGATAGGTCAGCGAACGCACCAATTCACTGAGTTTCTTGAAGCCATAGTTGCGGGCATCAAAAGCAGGGTTGATCTTGCTGATGTGGCTCCCTACTCCACCCAACGCAGCCCAGCCGTCTTCGCGCGCATTGGCATCGATGGCGGCAATGATCAAGGGCTGTAGGGTCCGCACATCTGCCACGGCAACCGCCTCCTCCCTGGGCGCATCCTTGGCTGGAGTGGGCTCTATCCTGAGGATTTCGGTATAGATGAATTTGTCGCACGCAGCCACAAAGGCTTCTGGCGTCTTGCGCTCACCAAATCCGTAGACGACCTTGCCTTCCTCCCGGATGCGGGTAGCTAGGCGGGTGAAATCGCTGTCGCTGCTGACCAGGCAGAAACCGTCGGCCGTGTTGTCGTGCAGCACATCCATCGCGTCGATGATGAGCGATGCATCCGTGGAGTTTTTACCGCTGGTGTAACTGAACTGCTGGATGGGCTGAATCGCCAACTTGTGCAGCACTTCTTTCCAACCCTTCAAGTTGGTCGTGGTCCAGTCGCCATAAGCCCGCTTGATGGTGGCCGTGCCATAACGAGACACTTCGGCCAGAAGCTCCTGGATGACGGACGCTTGAGCGTTGTCTGCATCAATGAGAACAGCTAGTTTTTGATTGTTGCCATTAGCCAATTTACGGTCCCTCCTCGGTTGCATGCTACAGCCCTATCTTCGCGTGGGGACGATTGAAAGCCTCCTCATCTCTGGTTTACTGAGCCGAGGCCAGCGTCGTTCGGCGGTATGTTCCGCGCTTCTTGAGATACAACCATCGCCATGCCTCTTACCTCGCCCCAGCCGCCCAATTTCAACCCTACCTTTCGTCACGTACCACCCGGCCCGCTGGCAGGCCCCTTGCAGTTGCTGCCCATCAACGCCGCCGCAGTGTCCGTCCACACCGCCGATGGCGCGCACGTGGGCTCGCTCAAGTTGGTTGGCGGGGTCTGGAAGTTCAAGGCCATGGGCTACGACGCTGCGGGCCGCATGGAGCCGGGCCACGGCCCGCTGACGGAGCAGCACAACATGCAGTTCGCCACGCTGGATGCGGCCGAGGTGAGTGCGCGGTTGCTGGGTGCGTTGGGAAGCAATCCGTAAAGCACCCTCGCACTCGCGCTTGTATTTGCACTTACGCGCCAAACCCTTGATGCTTTCAATTTGATAGCAACAAAGGCAATACCATCAGGCGGAAACGGCCCATTTCGCCTCTATTCCCGCTCCACCAACGCCCGCAAAGGCTGCCCGCCTGTGGAGAGCTGAAACACCAGCCCCATGGCCTGCACCTGCCAGCCTTGCTTGGCCACGGTGGGGCTGAGCTGGAAGCCCGCCATCACGCAATCGGTCGTGCGCACTTCGCCTGCTTCGGGCGGGCTGCCCAGCATCTGGGTGTAGGTCTGCGGCGGTTGCTGCGTCTGAGCTTGTTGCGGCTGCGCCGCCTGCCCCTCTTTCACCAGCACCAGGTACGCCCTTTCGCGCGCAATGGGTGCGGCCGGGTCGGCGCCGTCGGGGCGCAGGGTGAGGGGGAAGTCGGGCACGGGGGTGGCCGGGTCGAACGCCAGCAGGGGCGTGAATTCGGCCTTGGTGGGTGCGCCGTTGCTCTGTGCCCAGTGCAGGCGCAGGTAGGGTGGGGGTTCCTGGGCGGACCACATCAGGTGCACGTCGTTGCCGTGGGTGCAGTAGCTGGGGTGGGCCACGGGGTGGGGGTGGGTGGGCCATTGGCCGCCGCCGTGGCGTTGCTCCACGCGCAGCAGGCGGTTGTCGGGGGTGCCCAGCAGTGACTGGGTGTAGATGAGCCCCACGCCGGGCAGCTGGTAGCGCTGCACGGGCTGCACGGTGTGGGCCAGCGGGGGGTTGCTGGCGGGCAGCTCGCGGCGCTGGGCCACGTCGCGTGCGGCGGTTTGCAGGGCGCTTTGGGCCAGCAGGCTGGCGTAGACGGGCACGGCGGCGATGGCCAGGCCGGTGAGGCCCAGCACCAGGCTTTCGGCGCGCGAGAGTGCGGGCCGCACCCAGCGCCCGGCCAGCACATGGCCGCCAAACCACACCACAGGGCCCAAGGTGTAGAGCGACAGCACAAACACGCCCAGCGCAGCGGGCCCACCCACGGCGCGCGCGGGCAGCAGCACCGCCGCCACCGCCAGCAGGGCGGCCAGCACCGACACCAGGCGCACCGCCAGCCAGCTGCCCACGCGGCGGCTGGGCTTGAAGTAGCGGCTCTCCAGCCACAGCAGCGCCACCACCACGGCCAGCAGCCCTGCGGCCATGCGCCACCAGGCCTGCTGCTCGGCGGCAGGCATGCGGGCGAAGGTGTCCAGCATCTGGGGCCAGTCCATCGGGAGTTCCTTTTAATGCGGGTGGTGGGTGGGCTGGGGCTTTAGCGCTTTATTGCTTCAATTTTTATAGCTATCAGTGCTTATCCATCAGGCGGTAGAAGGCTATTTGATGCACATTTTCTGGTGATCTGGAACCGTTCACGCTGAGTTTGTCGAAGCGCCGCGCGAGGCTTCGACGGGCTCAGCCCGAACGGATTTTTCAGGTTCCAACGCATCCGATGCTGATCCATTCACAAGGCGGCAGCACGGGCTGACTGTCTCACCGCCTCACTGCGTCCCACACACAAACTCCACCGCCGCACACACGGCCGCCACCTGCGCCGCGATGCACTGCTCGGGTGTGGCGCGGGGGCTGTCGGGGTAGACCTCGGTGGTGGTGGTGTAGCGCGCGCCGCTCACGCTGGCGCACAGGCCCCAGGCCTTGAGCTGGTAGCGGATCACGCCGGGGGCCACCACGGGCGTGCCGATGATTTCGTTCTTGTCGTCCGCAGGCGCGATGTGCGTGACGCGGCCCACGGCGTCGATGATGGCCTGCTGGAAGGCGGGCTGCGGGTTCTCGGTGTCGTCCACCAGGTAGAAGCCGTCGGGGATGCTGCCGGGCTCAAACACCTTGCCGTCGCGCGCAGCCACGGCGGGGCGGTACTCGGATTCGTCGGTGTCGGTGGTTTCGTGCAGGTCGATGTGGGCGTCGAATGGGCCGTACTGCGCCTGATGCTGTGCCACCAACTGCATGAGGGCGGCGGATTCTTGTGCGGGCGAGCCTTCCTTGAACGAGCGGTTGGGGTCGATGGCGTCGAAGTTCCAGCGCTGAAACCGCTCATACGCCCAGGGGCTGACGCAGGGCACCACCAGCAGGTTGGCGCGGCCCGCAAACTCGGCCGCATGCTGTTGTGCAAAGCGCAGCGCGCCGTGCACGCCGCTGGTTTCGTAGCCGTGCACGCCACCCGTCACCAGCACGCTGGGCAGGCCGGGTTGCCAGTGGCGGCTGCGCAGGGCCTGCAAAGGGAAGTGTTCGGGCGCATGGTGGGCGTTGGCATAGGCCACCTCGCCATAGGGCAGCACATCCCACTGGCTGCGCAGGGCGTCGATGGCGCGCAGCACGTCGTCGGCATGGCTGCGCTGGCGCAGCTGGCGCGCGCGCCACTGGTCGCGTTCGGCATCGCCCCAGGGTTGGCCGGGCATGCCGATGGGGTAGGAGGGAGTGGGTTGCATGGGTGTGTGGGCAGGTATGAGAAGAACCCGTGGCCGACAGGGCCCGGGCAGGTCGCAGAGCGTTCATAGAATACCGCGATGCCCTTCCCCTTGATCCGGCCCCTGCGGCTGGCCACCTCGTCTCTGGTTCTGCTGGTTTGCGCCCTGGCGGCCCATGCACAGAACGCCCCTTCAACCGCCACCGCATCCACCCCGGCCCCACGCCCGGCGGGCAGCAGCCCGGTGGATGGCGCGGCGCAGGCACCTGCAGCCGCTGCCCCCGCAGCGGCCGACGCCGCCCTGCTCTCGCGCGATGCGCGGCGCATTTACGAACTGTCGCGCGACAAGCTGGTGCAGATCCGAACGCTGCTGCGCAATGCCAACACGCAGGCGTCGATTGGCTCGGGGTTTTTTGTGTCGGCCGATGGGCTGATCGTGACGAACTTCCACGTGGCCAGCCAGCTGGCGCTGGAGCCCGAGCGCTACCGGGGCGTGTACGTGACGATGGAAGGCCAGGAGGGCGAGGTGGAGCTGCTGGCGTTTGACGTGCAGCGCGACCTGGCCGTGCTGCGCGCCAAGGGCCGCACGGCCGCAGCGCCAGTGCTGGGCTTTCGGCCTGCCGATGAGGCGCTGGCGCAGGGCGAGCGCATCTACTCGCTGGGCAACCCGCTGGACATCGGCTTTGCGGTGACTGAGGGCACGTACAACGGGCTGGTCAAGCGCAGCTTTTACCCGCGCATCTTTTTTGGCGGCACGCTCAACCCCGGCATGAGCGGCGGCCCGGCGGTGGACGACGCGGGCCGCGTGCTGGGCGTGAATGTGGCCAAGCGGCTGGATGGCGAGCAGGTGAGCTTTTTGATACCGGCCGAGTTTGCGCAGGCGCTGGTGCAGCGCGCGGCCAACGCCCAGCCCATCACCCAGGCCGCATATGGCGAAGTGACGCGGCAGCTGGTGGAGCACCAGCAGGTGCTGACCGACCGGTTTTTGAAAACGCCGCTGCGCGAGCAGCGCCACGGCAGCTACCGTGTGCCCGTGCCCGACGACGCGCTGGCACGGTGCTGGGGCTCGGGCCGCGACCCGTCCTTCCCCGGCCTGAACCTGGAGCGCACGCAGTGCCGCGCCGACAGCGACGTGGTAGCGGGCGACTTCAACACCGGCGCGGTGCGCCTGTCGTACGAGGCCTACAACGCGCCCACGCTGGGCGCCGCGCGGTTTGCGCGCATGTATTCGCAAAGTTTTGCCAACGAGCAACTGCCCACACGCGGCAACCGCCACCAGACGGCGGCCGAATGCACCGAGCGTTTTGTGGACCCCGGCAGCCTGCCGCTGCGGGCGGTGGTGTGCCTGTCGGCCTACCGCAAGCTGACCGGGCTGTACAACATGACGGTGCTGGTGACCTCGGTGAACCAGCCCACGCAAGGCGTGCTGGGCCGCCTGGATGTGCAAGGCGTTGCGTTTGACAACGGCATGAAGCTGGCCGGCCACTACCTCAAGGCCTTCCGCTGGGAGGCCGCACCATGAGCACGATGCCGACAACGACCACCCTGGGCCTGATCGAGGCCCATGACCGCCACGGCGCCCTGCTGGCGCGCGCGCCCATCACCCGCTGGCCCGTGACCGTGGGCCGCGCGCTGGACTGCGACTTGGTTCTGGACGACCCGTTTGTGGCACCCCGGCACCTGCGCATTGACCGCACGGTGGACGAACACCGCACGGTGCAGGTGGAGGTGCTGGAGACCCGCAACGGCGCCCGCCTGCAGCGCAAGCGCCATGCCCAGGGCGAGCGGTTTGACTGGCCCGGCGGCACGCCCATCGACCTGGGCCACACCCATATCACGCTGCGCCTGGCCGATGCACCCATTGCCGATGAGCAGGCGCTGCCGGAGTTTCCGTGGCGCACCGTGGGCACCACGGCCGCGCTGGTGGTGCTGGTGGGGGCGGCGGCCATGGCCTCGTCGTGGCTGGAGTCGCGCGACAGCTCGCAGTACCTCAAGTCGCTGCCCAGCGTGCTGCTCATGCTGCTGCTGGTGCTCAGCGCCTGGTCGGGCCTGTGGGCCGTGGCCAACAAGATGTTTGCAGGCCGCCTGCAGTTCTGGCGCCATGTGCGCATTGCCTGCACGGTGTACCTGGCCAGCGAGGCCCTGCGGCTGGTGGCCAATCTGGCGGCGTTTTCGTTCTCGCTGGAGGCGCTGTCGCAATTCGCCAGCGTGCTGGGCGTGCTGGTGCTGGCCTGGGCGCTGTATGCCCACCTGGCCACCGTGCTGCCCCGCCGCCGCGCGGGCCTGGCCTGGACGGTGGCCGCCGTGGTGATGCTGGGCGTGCCCGCATGGCTGGGCGCGCAGTGGCTCAACCGCATGCGGCTGACGAACGAGATGTACATGAGCAGCCTGTTCCCCCCCAGCCTGCGCGTGGCCCCGGCCGCACCGGTGGACCAGCTGCTGCAAGACGCCGAAGCCCTGCGCGCCAAGCTGGACCGGCGCCTGAAGGACGATGGGCTGGCGGACGAGGACGAATAGGCACGCTGCAACCACAGCGCCCGCCGCCCGCATCTGCCCAACCCCCTGCCCCATGCGCCGCCGCAAGCCCCACCACCACGTCTACGTGGTCGAGCTCTCCAAAGACGTGTTGCTGGAGCCGCGCTTTCGCAAGAACAACCCAGGCTACATCGATGGCAAGCCCTGTGTGTATGTGGGCATGACCGGGCTGGACCCGGATGTGCGGTTTGACAAGCACAAGGCGGGTATCCAGGCCAACCGGTTTGTGACGCAATACGGCCTGCGGCTGCTGCCGGACTTGTACGAGGGCTTCAACCCCATGAGCTACGAGGAGGCGGTGGACCGAGAGATCGAGATCGGTATCGACCTGCGCTCG
>OGCL01000138.1_pt1 | contig 81589 bp, 77 predicted proteins | sample 1570041 | NCBI WGS metagenome assembly OGCL01 (sample SAMN06266162, study PRJEB24511) | hot springs metagenome | isolation source: Hot spring water | place: South Africa: Limpopo | collected 2015-06-22
CTCAAACGGCGCCGCTGGTCGGATAAGTCCCGCCCAGCCCCCAACCACCCCTGGCGGTGTTATCCCGCAGCCGCGCCCTCAGGGGCTGGCCAATTGGCCAGCCCCTGAGGGCCAACCCAGACGCATATCGACCGGACATTTCTATCTTGCCCAACTACCGGACATTACTAAATTGCCTTGACAGGCGGAGGGCTAGCCGCATACCGCCAGCGCCATGGGCCAGGAGGCTTCCAGGCGGCGCAGGGTTTCCGCGCGGCCGAGCGCTTCCAGGGTGAGGTCGATGGCGGGGGTCTGGGCGGTGCCGAACACCAGGAGGCGCAGCGGGATGCCGATCTGGCCCATCTTCAGGCCATGCGCCTTGGCGGTGTCCTTGAGCAGCTGGCCGAGGCTGGCCGCCTGCCATTCGGCTTCGGCCAGCGCCGCGCGCAGGGCCTCGATGGCGGGCAGGGCCGCGCCGGGCAGTTTTTCGCGCAATTCATCCACGGCCGGCTCATTGTGGCGGTAGAAGATCTGGCTGGCGTCGGCCAGTTCCTGGACGGTGGTCGCACGCTCCTTGAGCAGGCCCATCAGGCCGGACAGGTCCGGTCCCTGTTCCGGGTGGATGCCGCGCTCGACCAGGAATGGGCGCACCAGGCCGGCGAGGCGGTCGTTGCCGGCTTCCTTGAGGTACTGCTGGTTGAGCCAGGTCAGCTTTTCCTGGTTGAAGCGCGATGCGGCGTGGCTGACGCCGGAGAGGTCAAACCAGTCGACGAACTGTTCGAGGCTGAATTTCTCGTCGTCGCCATGGCCCCAGCCGAGGCGGGCCAGATAGTTGAGCAGGGCTTCGGGCAGGTAGCCGTCGTCGCGGTATTGCAGCACCGAGACCGCGCCATGCCGCTTCGACAGGCGCTCGCCATCGTTGCCGAGGATCATCGGCACATGGGCATAGGTGGGGATGGGGGCGCCCAGGGCGAGCAGGATGTTGATCTGGCGCGGGGTGTTGTTGACGTGGTCGTCGCCGCGGATGACGTGGGTGATGCCCATGTCCCAGTCGTCCACCACCACGCCGAAGTTGTAGGTGGGGATGCCGTCGCCGCGCAGGATCACCAGGTCGTCGAGCTCGCTGTTGGCGACGGTGATCGGACCCTTGATCCGGTCCTCGAAGTTGACCACGCCGGTCTGCGGCGTCCTGAAGCGCAGCACCGGCGTGACGCCCTCTGGCGGGGGCGGCAGGGTCTTGCCCGGTTCCGGCCGCCAGCGTCCATCGTAGCGCGGCTTCTCGCCGCGGGCCCGCTGCGCTTCGCGCAGGCTGTCAAGCTCTTCCTTGCTGGCGTAGCAATAATAGGCCCAGCCGGAGTCGATCAATCGTTGCGCCACTTCGCGGTACCGCTCCAACCGCCGCATCTGGTAGAACGGCCCTTCGTCCCAGTCGATGCCCAGCCAGGACAGTCCGTCGAGGATGGCGCGCTCCGATTCCAAGGTGGAGCGTTCCTGGTCGGTATCCTCGATGCGTAACACGAACTGGCCGCCGTGCTTGCGGGCATAGGCCCAGGAGAACAGCGCCGTGCGGGCGCCGCCGATGTGCAGGTAGCCGGTGGGAGAGGGAGCGAATCGAGTGCGGATCATCGTGGGTGAAACGCTGGATGCGAAAACTGGGATTTTACTGGAGCCGACCGCCGGCCACAGCGTCCGGACGGAATGAAAATGTATTTGACCCCGGCGCATCGAACCCATAGAATGGAGGGCTTCATTCGGGCGGCTAGTCTCAGTGGTAGAGCGCTCCCTTCACACGGGAGAGGTCACAGGTTCAATCCCTGTGCCGCCCACCAGCCTCGCAACCCCGGCGAATCCAGGATCCGCCGGGGTTTTTCACGATCGGGGTTTCACGATCATGCCCAGCACGCCAGACCCGCTTCGCGTCATGCCGCCCGGCCTCCAGCCGCCGCCCGCGGATCTCGTCGCGCGGGACGTGGCCGCCGCCCTGGCCGAGGACATCGGTCCCGGCGACCTCACCGCAGCCCTGATTCCGGCCCAGGCCCGGGCACATGCGGTGGTGATCAGCCGCGAGGCGGCAGTCCTGGCCGGGGCGCCCTGGTTCGAGGCGGTGTTCCATGCGCTCGATCCGGCCATCGAGGTGGACTGGCTGGCGCATGATGGCGCGCCGGTGGAGGCGGGCCAGACCCTGTGCACACTTGCCGGACCGGCGCGCGCCCTGCTCAGCGGCGAACGCAGCGCGCTCAACTTCCTCCAGACCCTGTCCGGCGTGGCGCGCGAGACCCGGCGTTACGTCGATGCCGTGGCGGGAACACGGGCGCGCATCCTCGACACCCGCAAGACCCTGCCCGGCCTGCGCCAGGCCCTGAAATACGCGGTGCGCTGCGGCGGCGGCGGCAACCACCGGTTCGGCCTGTTCGACGGCATCCTCATCAAAGAAAACCACATCGCCGCCGCCGGGGGGATCGCCCCGGCCCTGGAAGCAGCGTTCAGGCTCTCGCCTACGGGGGTGTTCGTGCAGATCGAGGTGGAGAGCCTGGCGCAACTGGAAGAGGCCCTGGCCGTCGGCGCGCGCCTGGTGCTGCTCGACAATTTCGATCTCGACGGGCTGCGCGCGGCGGTGGCGCTCAACGCCGGCCGTGCCGAGCTGGAGGCCTCGGGCGGGGTGGACCTCGAACGGGTGCGCGCCATCGCCGAGACTGGGGTGGACCGCATCTCGGTCGGCGGTCTGACCAAGAACGTGCGCGCGGTGGACCTGTCCATGCGTTTTGCCGATGGATCGCGTCTGGATTCACGATGTCCGCCATCGCACGATGCATTGCTGCTCACCCACAGCGAGATCAGCGAGCGTGATTTCCAGGCCTGAAGTATGGCCTATACCGGGCTCAGCGCCGAGAACAAGGGGCTCCTGCTGCATGACCAGGCGGTTGAACCCAGATTGTCCATTCGGCGGCCCTTTGGGCCTACGCGTGCGCTGGCGGACGGAGCGCAGCGACCGAGAAAACGAGCGCAGCGCGTTTCAGCGAAGCCAACCTTCAGGTCATGCCGGAGCTTCATCTCAAATCGATCGGCGAAGGCGGGTATCGGCGCAGCCGATGTGAAGCGGTGCGGCTGGAGCCAACACCGCGCAACACAGCCGATGGCCCACCGCGGTCGTTTTTCAACAGCCTGTTACGGCACCCGGGCCGAATTCGACCCGTTCTCCATGTCGGGCGCCCGTGCCCTGCGTTCGGGCCGGAACTGATCCCGAACTCAGGGCCTGGATTCGCTTCGGGCCGCATCCAGTGCGGCCACCAGCCTCGACAGGGCATCGGCAGAGGTGCTGTCGAGCGCGTGCAGGCGGGCCCCTTCGTTCGGGCTGGGCGGCAGGTAGCGGGCGAGTTGCGCCTCGAGCACCGTGCTGTCGGCATCGGATGGATCCTTCCCTTGCGCGCCACGTTGCATCAGGCGCTGGCGTATGCGTTCGATGGGCGCGGTGACGGCGATGAGCTCGGCGCGCAGACCGTGCCGGGCGGCCAGGGCGATGAAGCGGGCGCGCAATGCGCGATCGAGGAATGTGGCATCGACGATCGCCGTGTATCCAGCGGCCAGCAGGACGTCGGCCAGGTTCTCCAGGCGCGCGAAGGTGGCCGCCGTGGCCGCGCTGGTGTAGATGCGCGCGCTTTGTTCTTGCGTGGCCGGGGTCTCCGGGAGCAGGCCGTGGATGCGTTTGCGTTCGACATCAGAGCGCAGGCGGATCGCGCCCAGGGCCTCGACCAGTCGTTCCGCCACCCAGCTCTTGCCGCTGCCGGAGAATCCGTGCATCAGCCACAGGGCGGGACGAGGCGCGGCGGCAATGTGATCGGCGAGCGCGATATAGCGCCCGAATTCGGCCGCCGCCGATGCATCGTCGTGCTGGCGGGCGCGGATGGCGGCGATCTTGGCGCGCACCATGGCGCGGTATGTGGCGTAAAAGCGCAGTCCCGCCATGCCCAGGTAATCGCCGCTGCGGGCGAGGTACTGGTCCGTGAAGCGCCAGGCCAGCCCCGCCTCGCCGCGCGCCAACAGATCCATGTACAGGAAGGCCACCTCGCTGATCGGGTCGATGTGGCGCAGCTCGGGGCTGAATTCGAGGGCGTCGAAGATCAGGGGCGCATCCTTGACCCAGGCGATGTTGCCCAGATGCAGGTCGCCGTGGCATTCACGGATGTGGCCTTCATCCTTGCGGCGCTGGAAATGCGCCGAAAGGCGGCTGAACTCGGCCTCGGTCCAGGCGGCCAGAATTTGCAGCCGGGCCTGGGCCGGATCGTCCGGCGGCCACAGGCGCTGAATGTGTGAAAAATTGTCGCGCGCCGGTTGCATCACCGCCACGGGGTCGCCGAATGGGTTCGGTGTGGCCAGGGGAGGTAGATGGGCATGAAATTCAGCAATGCGCCGGGCGATTGCGTCGATCTGCGCCGAGGTCAGATTCGCGGCCCGATCCAGCGTGGCCTCGGCGGCAAATGCGTGCATGCGCACCGCCCATTCGACGGGCTCGCCCTCGCCCTTGAAACGCATCCCCCGGGGGCCGGCGTAGAGCGGCGCCACATCGATGTAGATCTCGGGCGCCAGGCGCCGGTTCAGGCGCACCTCCTCGGCGCAATAGAATCGGCGTCGTTCCAGTGTGCTGAAATCGAGAAAGCCCAGGTCGACCGGCTTTTTGATCTTGTAGGCGTATGCGCCGGCAAGCAGCAGCCAGGAGATGTGCGTTTCGATGAGCCGCACCGTGTCCACCGGCGGTTCATGGGCGGCGGGATCAAGCAGGGGGGCGAGGCACTCGGGCAGGGCAGGCATGTTCGGCGGTGCGGCAGCGGGTGAGCTCAGTGTGGTGCATCGGCCCGCGCTGCGCAAGGACGGACGTGCCGCCCCCGTGGCCGGCCCACCCCGTGCCATTCCAGCCGGGCGGGTTTCGATTTCATCCTTCAGAATGCGCGCGCGAGGCCGATACCTACCTCGGCGCCACGCTCCTCGCTGCGCTTGACCCAGATCTGGCGGCCATCGCGGAATTCGCCGCGCAGGCCGGCGACCCGCTTGAGTTCCCGGGTCTGGATGTCGGTCTCGCTCAGCACCAGCCGGATGCTGCCCTGGCGGCCTTCGCTGAGGCGGGTGAATTCGGCTTCGCTGGCGGGCAGGCGACCCTGGCCGGCGTTGAGGAATGCGAGCAGCATGGCGGCATATACGGTGGTGTTCATGGTGGGCTCCGATCTCGGGTTGAACGGGCCGGCGGGTCTTCACGAGCCTGCCGGAGTCGATCCAAGCTTAGGGCCGGGGCCGGGGCGGAGGAATGAACCGGGTTTCGACCGGGTGGGCCCACTGAATGGGCCAACCGGGTTGGGGCGCCCCGCCCCACACCAACCGGGTTGGTGTCGGCGGCCGCTGCCGCCGGCTATCTTGACGGCGTGAATCCGTACCGAATTGCACGCAATCGAACGTGAAAGGAAGCCAGATGTCCTTCTTGCAGCTGAAATGGAGCGAATACAGCCGCCAGCCCAACCCGCCCCGTCGCTACAGCAGCGCGCGCGAGTTCGAGGCCGACTGGGTGAGTGGCCTGCGCCGTCGCCATGGCCTGTCGCAGGAGGCCCTGGCGAACCTGGCCGGGGTTTCGGTGACCACGGTGCAGAACTGGGAGAACCCGCAAAGCCGCAAGGCGATCGCGCCGCACAACCAGGACCGCCTGCGCGACATTGAGCGCGAGCTCTGGATCGGCGCCCATGTCACCGTGATCGATCCCTGTCCACCGCACATCCGTGCCCTGTATGAGCTGATGCGCGCCAACCGGGACGACAGCGCCCAGGCCCTGGCGGAATACCTGATCGGCATGCTCGACCTGAAGGGGGGCGAACGCGCTCGCCTCCTGCACTGGGCGGGATTGGCATACAGCATCGCCGACCCGGCCTCGGCACGTGCCCGCGAACTGGAGACCGCCGCCCTGGCGGCCCTGGGCGCGGACGATGCGCCGTTGGCCGCGGCGATCGAGAACGAGATTCTCGGCAGCCAGTTCGAGGATCTCATGCGTCTGCCGGTAGGCCCGGTGCGGCGTGAGAAGGGCTACCAGATCATGCTCGCCTGCGATCGCCTGTTCGGACGCGATCCGCAGCCGGCCTACAAGTGGAACGCCCTTGAAGTGGCTTGCCGCGCGCCCTTGCCGGAAACGGAGATGCGGCGCCTGATCGGCGATCTGGAATCCTTGCTGGGGCCGGGTCGGGTGCGGCAGCGTATCCTCAACGAGACGCCCTACCAGGCGGCGCGCGCGGTGCTGATCGCGCCGCAATCGATCAATTGAGTTCAGTCAGGGGAATTCGAGTGAAAAACTTCACGACGCATTTCAGGCGCCCCCGGCTGATCCTGGGGCTCATCGCGATGCTGCTGCTGGACATGGCGGGCGCACAGGCCACGCCATTGCAGGCGGGGAGCGCGGGCGCACAGCCTTTGGCCCCGGCCGCTGTCCTCGTTCAAGCGCAAGGCGTCACGGTCCGCGTCGCCTGGGACCGGGTCGGCGCGCCGGTGAACGGCATCCAGACCACGGTCTGATGGCGTGCGGGTCCTGCACCCGCACGCCATCAGCGCGGTGTTTCTTCGAAGCGCAAGGTGGTGCGCAGCACCCCTTCGAACAGGGTGTCGAAACCGATCTCGCGCTCGCCGCGCCAGATGCGGAAGCCCGGCTGTTCATCCGGTTCGCTGGCGACGAAACGCAGGCGGTTGGTCTCCAGGGTCACCGCCATCGACACCCGGATGGCATAGTAACCGTCGAGGAAACGGCGCATGTAGGGCCCGTTGCGCAAGGCCCAGAGGCCGTCCGCTTCGCGCTTGAGCGCCAGGGTGAGGCCGCTGACGCAGACTTGCGCATTCGCCCGGATGTCCTTCATCTGCACGCTGCTGTTTTCGATCCAGACGCGACCAACGTTGCGTGCCGATTCCAGCTTCAGCTCGCGCATCGTCGCGGCGCCGTAGACGATCTGCGCATCCGGCACTGGGTCGATGTTCTCGTGGCATTGCCGCATCCGGACCCAGCCGCTGGCGAGACTGTCTTCGTCCAGGGTGATGTGGTTGCGGAAATGGTGCACCGCACGCCCCGGGGGCGGCGCGTCCAGAAAATGCAGCTTGCCCAGGTTGACGCTGGCGGTGCCGCGCAGGAAGGCTTCGTCGGTGTCGTATGCCGCCGCAGGCGGGGCGAGCAGGGCGATGCAGCACAGCCATGCCGGTGAACGCACTTTGGCCGGTGTCACAGGCTGTTGAAAAACGTGGCGAGGATGGCCCGATGCGAGGCGCGTGGAGCGCAGCGACCGAGACAGATCAAATCGATCGGCGAGGGAGCGCAAACGAAGTTTTAGCTTGCGCTGAAACTTCGTTTTAGCTTGCGCTGAAACTTCGTTTTGGCTTGCGCTGAAACTTCGTTTTGGCGAAGGCTCACATCGGCGCAGCCGATGTGAAGCGAAGCGGCCGGAGCCCACACCGCGCAACACAGCCGATGGCCCACCGCAGTCGTTTTTCAACAGCCTGTTCGAGTCCGTGCGCATCGCCCTGGCATGGCAATGGGCGCGCGCCCGTCCTCCCAAGAAAACGAAGGGCCGCCCCGAGTTTTATTGTCCCCCTCGGGGGGCGCTCAAATCCGCTCCGAAATCGCCTCGCCATCCTCACGCGTCCTCATGGAAAATCCAGCTTCAAAGCGTTCGCGCGACTTCCACCACCTCGAAGAACTCGAGCAGGTCGCCTTCCTGGATGTCGTCGTAGCCGCGCAGGTTGAGGCCGCATTCGAAACCGGACTTGACCTCCTTGACGTCGTCCTTGAAGCGCTTGAGCGATTCGAGCTCGCCGCTGTGGATGACTACGTTGTCGCGCAGCAGGCGCACCCCGGCATTGCGCCGCACGAGGCCTTCCAGCACCATGCAGCCGGCCACCGCGCCCACCTTGGAGATGCGGAACACCTGGCGAATCTCGGCCATGCCGATGATGTTTTCCTTCTTCTCGGGCGACAGCAGGCCGCTCATGGCCGCCTTCACGTCATCCACGGCCTCGTAGATGATGTTGTAGTAACGCATGTCGATACCAGCGGTTTCGGCCAGCTTGCGCGCGGAGGCATCGGCACGCACGTTGAAGCCGATGATCACGGCCTTGGAGGCGATGGCCAGGTTGACATCGGATTCGGAGATCGCCCCCACCGCGGCATGGATGATGTTAACCCGCACCTCGTCGGTGGACAGTTTCTGCAAGGCATGGCTGAGGCCCTCGTAAGAACCCTGCACGTCGGCCTTGAGGATGATCGGCAGCACCTTGACCTCGCCTTCGCCCATCTGTTCGAACATGTTTTCCAGCTTGGCGGCCTGCTGGCGGGCGAGCTTGACGTCGCGGAACTTGCCCTGGCGGAACAGTGCGATCTCGCGTGCCTTGCGCTCATCGGGAAGGACCATGACATCCTCGCCGGCAGCGGGTACCTCCGACAGGCCCTGGACCTCGACCGGAATGGATGGCCCGGCTTCCTGCACCGACTTGCCGTTTTCATCCAGCATGGCGCGTACCTTGCCGAACGCGCTGCCGGCCAGGAGCATGTCGCCGCGCCTGAGGGTGCCGGACTGGACCAGGATGGTCGCCACCGGGCCGCGCCCCTTGTCGAGACGCGATTCGACCACCACGCCCTTGGCCAGGGCCTCCACCGGCGCCCTCAGTTCCAGCACCTCGGCCTGCAGCAGCACGGCCTCGAGCAGGTCGTCGATGCCCTGGCCGGTCTTAGCGGACACATCGACGAACATGGCATCCCCGCCCCACTCCTCGGGCACGACGCCTTCGGCGGACACCTCCTGACGGATCTTCTCCGGGTTGGCGCCCGGCTTGTCGATCTTGTTCACCGCCACCACGATCGGCACGTTGCCGGCCTTGGCGTGGTGGATGGCCTCGCGGGTCTGCGGCATAACACCGTCGTCGGCCGCCACCACCAGGATGACCAGATCGGTGACCTTTGCGCCGCGCGCGCGCATGGCCGTAAATGCCTCGTGGCCGGGCGTATCGAGAAAGGTGATCATGCCGCGCGGCGTCTCGACGTGATAAGCGCCGATGTGCTGGGTGATGCCGCCTGCCTCACCGGCTGCGACACGCGCGGTACGGATGTAATCGAGCAGCGAGGTCTTGCCGTGGTCGACGTGACCCATGACGGTGACCACCGGCGCGCGCGGCAGCGACTCGGCTTCCTTGTGCTCGCCGGCATCCTCGAGATAGGCCTCGGGGTTGTCGGTCGGCGCCGACTTGGCAACGTGCCCCATCTCTTCGACCACGATCATCGCGGTGTCCTGGTCGAGCACCTGATTGATGGTGACCATGGAGCCCATCTTCATCAACACCTTGATCAGCTCCGCCGCCTTGACCGACATCTTGTGCGCCAGGTCGGCCACGGTGATGGTTTCCGGAACCAGCACTTCCTTGACCACGGGCTCGGAAGGGGGCGTGAACTGGCCAGCCCCCTGCTCGCTCTTGTGTCGTGCCTTGCGCGCGCGCCAGCCACCCTCGGACTCGAGCGAGCCACGCAGCTTGATGCCTTTCTTGCCGACAGCCTCCTCGATCTTGGCCTTCTTCGGCGCGGCCTTGTCAGCCTTCACCTTCGGCTTTTCCGTCTCGGCCGGACGCTTGGCCACCACGGCCTTGGCCTCGGCGCCCTCGGCGGGCGCACCGCCTGCCGTTGCCGCGGCCCGGCTCTGCTCCTCGGCCAATCGCCGTGCGGCCTCGCGCTCCTGCTTAGCCTTCAGCTCGGCCTCCTGGATGGCGCGCAATTCAGCCTGACGACTGGCCTCCAGCTCACGCGCCTGCTGTTCGTCGGCATCGATCACCGATGTCTGCGCCTGCGGCTCGACCGGCGTGGGCGCCGACGTAGCCTCCACCACCGGGCCGCCCTCGGCGGCCAGCGGTTCGACCGGGGCATCCCGCTTGACCAGTACCCGTTTCTTGCGCACCTCGACCTGAATGGTGCGGGTCTTGCCCGTGGCACTGTCGGCGGTCTTGATCTCGGTGGTCTGCTTGCGGGTCAGGGTGATCTTGCCCTTGGGGGCCTTCGCCCCATGCTTGTCACGCAGATAGTCGAGCAGGCGGGCCTTGTCCTGATCGGAAAGCCGGTCGCCCGGCCCTTGCACGGCCACGCCGGCGGCACGCAGCTGCTCGACCAGTAATGCCGGATCAAGCTTGAGTTCGTTGGCGAATTGTTCGACGTTCATGTAATCCTCTTTATTCCCCGCTGGCTGCCAGCATGGGGGCACGCGCGGCCATGATCAGCGCGCGCGCGCGCGCGTCGTCCATGCCGGTCAGCTCGACCAGCTCATCGACGGCAAGATCGGCGAGATCCTCCGCCGTATTCACACCCTTGTCGGCGAGCAGGCCGGCCATCTCCACATCCATCCCGGCGACGGTCATCAGATCGGTCGCCAACCGTTCCACCGTCTCCTCACGGGCGATGGCCGCGGTCAGCAGCGCATCGCGGGCGCGGGCGCGCAGCTCGTTGACCGAGTCCTCGTCGAAGGCCTCGATCTCCAGCATCTCATGCAACGGCACATAGGCGACTTCCTCCAGGGTGGAGAAGCCCTCCTCGACCAGCACATTGGCCACGTCCTCATCGACATCGAGCCTGTCCATGAACAGCTGGCGGATCGAGGCGATCTCCACCTCCTTCTTCTCCTCCGCCTCGGCCCTGGTCATCAGATTGATCTGCCAGCCGGTCAGCTCGGTGGCGAGGCGCACATTCAGACCACCGCGACCGATGGCGTTGGCGAGCTCTTCCTCATCCACCACCACGTCCATGGCGTGCTTTTCCTCGTCGACGACGATGCTGGAAACCTCGGCCGGGGCCAGCGCGTTGATCACGAACTGGGCCGGATCGGCCGACCACAGCACGATATCGACGCGCTCGCCGTTGAGCTCATTGGTGACCGCGGTCACCCGGGTACCACGCACGCCGATGCAGGAACCCTGCGGATCGATCCGGGGATCGTTCGACTTCACCGCGATCTTGGCGCGGATGCCCGGGTCGCGCGCCGCCGCCTTGATCTCGATCAGGCCTTCCTGGATCTCCGGCACCTCGAGCTCGAACAGCTTGACGATGAACTCCGGCGCGGTGCGCGACAGAATCAACTGGGGACCACGGCCGCCGCGCTCGACGCGGATCATGCAGGCGCGCACGCGGTCGCCGACACGCAGGTTTTCCTTGGGGATCATCTGGTCGCGGGCGAGCAGACCCTCGATGCGACCCGACTCGACGATGGCGTTACCGCGCTCCATGCGCTTGATGGTGCCGAACACCAGGGTTTCCTCGCGCGCCATAAAGTCGTTCAACACCTGCTCGCGCTCGGCGTCACGAATCTTCTGCAGAATCACCTGTTTGGCGGCCTGGGCGCCGATGCGACCGAAGAAATCAACCGCCTCGACCCGCTCTTCGACGTATTGTCCGACCTCGATGTCGGGCTGGATCTCGCGCGCCTCGAACAGCAAGTATTGGCGATCCGGATGTTCGAGACCCGCCTCGTCAGGCAACACCTCCCAGCGCCGGAAGGCCTGGTACTCCCCCGTCTTGCGATCGATGGCGACACGAATCTCGACATCCTCGTCGAAGCGCTTCTTGGTGGCCTGTGCCAGCGCTGCTTCCAGGGCGCCGAACACCACTTCCAGTTCCACATTCTTTTCACGCGCCAGCGCATCCGCCAACAGCAAAACTTCCCGACTCATCGAATCCTCCGGGCAACCATTCTCAAATATTCGGCACGAGACGGGCCGACTCCACGTCGGCCAGGGCGATCTGCTGCACGCCCCCGTCCACATCCAGACTCAATACGCCGGCCTCGACCCCGACCAGTCGACCGACAAACTTTTTCCGCCCATCGAGGGGCAGACGCAACTTCACGGTCGCCTTCTCACCCGCAAAGCGGATGAAATCGGCCTCCTTCATCAGGGGCCGATCGAGTCCCGGCGAAGACACCTCAAGGCGCGCGTAATCGACGTTCTCGACCGCGAACAGGCGGGTCAGCTGATTGCTCACCCGCACACAATCCTCGATCCCCACACCCTCCGGCTTGTCGATGTACAGACGCAACACGCCCCGGCCGACGCGCTCCAGCGCCACCAGTTCATAGCCCATGCCGGCCAATGTGGTTTCGATCAACGCATGTGTATCCATGACGCCACAAATAAAAAATGGGCGCAGCGCCCATCCGATAAACCGTCGAATCATACCAGATAGGAGCACCCAATAGAAGTGCGTTCGTAGTGCATCCTTTCGGCGCGCCAGAGCCCGGTGGAGCGCCCAGGTAAAGTTTGCCGCAGCCCTGCCGTTAAAACCTTCCCGCCCGGAACGATCAACACGCATGGATTCCAGCCAACAGCGATTCACCTTGCTGCTGTTTGCCAGCCCCGACTGGCGGGTGCGGTTGTTCGCGCTCGATGACGACTGGCGCATGTATCGCTATCCGGAACCGGAGGATTCCGCGCTAGCGCGGGACATCGCCCGTTACCTGCAAACCGCGCCATTCACCGCATTCCCCGAGCATCGCGCCAAAAACACCCAGGCGCTGTGCGAGGCGTTGCGCGACAAGCCGGTCAATCGCGACCTCCAGTCCGAACGCAAGCTGCGCCGCTTGCGACACACCCTGCGGCTGTCCGGCATCCACCATCCGTATGTATTGCCCTACCCCGCCGCGGTGAGTCACCTCGGCGTGCCCTATGTCGAGCTCGACGACGGTTTCCGCGCCTATGCCGTGGGCGAACTGGGGCCGCAAAAAGAGGTTCGCCGCAGCGAGGCCTGAGGCGGTCTATGCTGGGGATATCCACCGCATTGTGATGGAGCTTGCCATGTCGCGATCAATCCCCACCCTAGCCGGCGCGCTCTGCGCCCTTGCCCTGTCTTTCCCCGTGCTTGCGACGCCCACCGACATGCGCGAGGGCCTGTGGGAGATCAGCACCCGCATGGAAATGCCGGCCATGCCCGGCCTGCCCAAGGGCATGAACCTGCCCGCCACCACCCTGCGCCATTGCTACACCGCGCAAGACATCCAACAAGGTCGCAACCTGGCGCCGGAGAACGACTCCAGTTGCAAGATGCTGCACTCGAAGCAAAGCGGGGCGCGCTTCAGCTGGGCGATGGAATGCAGGGGCGCCACCCCCAGCCGGATCGAGGGCGAGGGCACCTGGACCCAGACCCGCTTCGACATGAAGCAGACCATCCGCTTCACCGGCGGCGAGATGAAGGGCCAGACCATGACCAGCCAGGTCAGCGGCCGCCACCTGGGCAAGTGCGAGCCTGCGCGGCGGTGAGGCTCAGCCCGCCGCCAACACGGCGATCCAGAGCGGCAGGGTGAGCATGAACAGCAAGCTGGACCAGCCAGCGGTAAGCGCAGCGGCGCGCACGTCGAGCTGGAAACGGTCGGCGAATGCGGCGGCCATGATCATGGTCGGCATCGCCACTTCGAGGATGGCCGCCATTTGGGCGTCGGCCAGGGGTTCGAACAAGGCCCGGGCCAGCATCCAGACCAAGAACGGCGCCAGCACCAGCTTCACCGCCACCGCCGCCATGACCGGCGCGGGAGCACGCAGCCGGCCCCATGGAATCGACAGGCCCAGCGCGAACAGCATGATCGGGATGGTGGCCTGGCCCATGAACTGCGCCGCCTTGACCAGCGGCGTGACATCGATGCCGGCGAAGTTGACCGCGAAGCCGAGCACGAAGCCCCACACCGGCGGCAGGGTGAGCACGGTGCGGAACAGGCTGACACCTTGTCCGCCCTCATGGCCCAGCCGGGTGGCGATCCACACCCCCAGGGTCCACAGCAGCGGCGTCGAAGCCAGCACGTCGGCGAAGGCCGCATAGGCCCCGCCCTGGACGCCATACAGGAAGGTCAGTGTGGGGTAGCCCATGAACAGCACGTTAGCAAAACTCCCGGCGAGCAGGATCGCTGCCCGTGTCTCGCGCGACAGGCCTTGCCCGAGGGGCGAGTGGAACAACAGCAGATACAGCAAGGCCGCGCTGGCGAGAATTCCGGCGGCGGTGAGCAAGGGCACCGTGAGCAGTTGCGGCGTGATCACCGCCTGCGCCGAGAGTGCGAAGAACAGGGGCGGAGCGAATACGTCCACCACCAGGCGATTGAGCTGCACGCGCAGGGTCGCGGCCGGGAAGGCCGGGCGATAGCGGGTCCACAATCCGCCCGCCGCGACCAGCGCAGCGATCGGCAGCCACACCTGGAGCAACAGATCGACCAGGAAGTCGCCGCTCACCGCGTGCCTCCGCGATCCGGGCTCAGCCGCACAGCCGGCATACACTCATCAGCATCATGTCCTTGGCCGCGCCATCCAGACGCGGCAAGGCACGCTTGAGCCGACGGCCGTCGTCGACCTGGCCGGTGGCCACCAGCAGCAGCGCGAGGAGCATGGGCGGCACCGATTCCGCGTGCGCGACCTCAGCCATGAAGCCCGGGAAAGCCGCGATCTCGCCCGTCTGTCCGGCCTGCTCGAAACCCATGCGCCAGTCCTCGCCCCAAGCCGCCAGAAAAAGCTGGCCTCCCCCGGCGAGATGCCAGCATTCGCCCCCGTCCGGTCTGAATTCAGCGCGCGCCACCAAGGCGCCGAAAAAATCCGGCAAGGCCGCCGCGACACCGCCGGGCAGGCGGGCCAGTTGCGCACACAGCTTGCGCAAATCCCCGGCGTCGAGAGGCGCCGTCATCGGTTCGGCCAGTTCGCCGCCGTGAGCGGCATGAAGCAGAACGCGAAACGCCCCTGGCTAAAGCTCAGCATCAGGGTCGCCCCCCGGCTTTGCGCATACTCGACCCAACCCGGGATCGCGCAACCCCGATGGCATTCTGAGACGCCGCCGGGTGACTCCAGATCGCGCTCGCGGTCGTAAAACGACAACAGCATGTTTTCGCCCAGAAGATGCCCGGCCACCGCCTCCGCCAGCTTGCGGCAGGCATCGAAATCCAGTCCGAGCGCATCGGCGTCGATATGCAATGTGTTCATGGCGGCGGATGATAGCAATTCCACGCCATTCGCCGCTGCCGTCCTGAACAAAACCCAACTATCATGTTCCCATGAGCCCCACCCCCGCACACCCCGGCCGGCGCGTGGTTCCGGCCGCACTGGCCGTCCTGTCCGGCCTCGTTCTCGCCGGCGCGAGCGAGCGCGGGCTGGCCGATGCGCCAGAACAGCTGCTGCGCGAACGCATCACCGCCTACCTCGCCGCGACCCCGGTGGAAAGCTTCCGCATCGCGCCCTCGGCATTGAGCGACGATCCGCGCGACGACTTCTATATCGTCATCGATGTGCGCAATCCGGACGAATTCGCCCTCGCCCGACTGCCGGGCGCGGTCAACCTGCCCTATCATGAATTGCTCGCGCGCATCGACCGGCTGCCTGTCGACCGCGCCACGCCGATCCTGCTCTATTGCGACGCCGCGCTGCGCGCCACCCAGGCGCTCATGGCATTGCGCCTGCTCGGCTACGACGATGTCTGGTACCTCAACGGCAGCCTGCCGCGCTGGATCGCCGAAGACCGGCCGGTGGAACGCGACCGGCCATGAACCTAACAGGCTGTTGAAAAACGTCGCGAGGAGGGCCCGATGCAAGGCGCACGGAGCATAGCGACCGAGAAAACGAGCGAAGCGCGTTTCGGCGAAGGCGGACATCGGCGCAGCCGATCGAGCTGCGCGGTCGAAGCCAACACCGCGCAACGCAGCAGATGACACGCCATTTTGTCATCATCCTGTTCATCACCTGGCATGTGGCCCGCTTTGCCGCCGGGTTGATCGGCACCCTGCTGGAGAACGTCGGCTTCAACAAGATCCCCGACAACATCGGTCTGGGACACCTGTTCAACGAAAACCTGCAACCCTCCGACCTGATCGCCAGGCTGATGGTCTTTTTCGCCATGCTGTTCGCCACCGTGGAAGCGGCGCACCGGCTCGAATTCACCCAGGTCGAGGAACTGGTTGCCCGCTTCATCCAGTTCGGCGGCGACGTGCTGCTCGGCGTGGCCATCCTGTTGATCGGCTTCTGGCTCGCCAACCTGGCGCATCGCGCCATCCTGCGCGCCAGCAACGACGAGGCCCGGGGCGTGGCGGGCATCGCCCGATATGCCATCCTCGGCCTTGTGCTGGCCATGGGTCTGTCCGCGATGGGCATCGCCGACGACATCGTCAACCTCGCGTTCGCCCTGGTGTTTGGCGCCATTGCGGTGGCGGTCGCCCTCTCCTTCGGCCTGGGTGGCCGGGAAGCCGCCGGTCGCCAGATGGAATACTGGCTGTCGCGGCTACGCAAGGATGAGGACAAATAAGGGAAGCGCGGAACATCGGTCACTCCGGCGAACGCCGGTCGGACGGATACCTGATTGATCCCAGACGCCTTACCACATGGTTCCCAAAACTTCGGGTTTTCGCAGAGCTGCCGGCGCCTTACGGCGCCATCCTCACCCGGCTTCGCCACCCTCTCCCCCTGGGAGAGGGCCGGGGTGAGGGCTGCCAACGGCCGTGCTGCTGTCGCCTGCATCCCGCTTTCGGCGGTCGCCAGTTCGAACAAAACAACCTTGTTTTTGTTCTCTGTGACTGTGGTTCAAAGTTCCAGCGGCAATCCCTGAACCTGGAACCCCTCTTTGGCGCTCACTTTGAAAATGCCGTTATCTTGCCATGCTATTCCGCTATGGGCTCCAATGCCCCTCAAAGTCGAACGACAACTGCCTGTGATGCCGTATCGACAGCAGATAGACCGCCTCATCTGCGACGGCGCAGAGCAACAGGTAATGCTTTAACACGTATTCCCGAATCGCATCGGGATCGGCGGTCAGTACAGCCAGCCTTTTCGTTAGGGCATCGACGGCATTGGTCACCTCGACCGAATGTACCTGTCTTCGCATGAACGGCCGCCCCATCTTGGGGAAGCGCTCCAGATTCGGAATCACCGTTTCCAGCAGTTCATCCAGCAGTCCATCGAATGCCTTGGGCGCTTCGGCCTCAATCAGAAACTGCTCAATGTCTTCAAGATTGCGCTCGAAGTTGGCGGTAAATTTGACGGCCGGCTTCTTGGCCATGCCCAGCGCCCAAACCGTCAGGCGCTACGACGGCGCTTCATGGCCGTGATGGCGCTGCGAGCATCCTTGACTCGGCCCGCCGCCACATCCTCCAGCCCCTTGGTGGCCTCGTCGATCAGGAGCAGATGAATGCGTTCGCGCTCAAGTCGATGGTAGTAATCGAGCCGATTCGCATCGATCAGCGCGATGTAGCTCTCGCCATTCTTGGTAATGATCTTCTCTGCACCGCCTTTGACCTCTTCGGCCAATTCGGAGAAATTGGCGCGTGCCTGAGATAACGGGATGACATCGCTCGCGGTAATCGTCATGAAAGCCTCCTGTAATGCAGAAGCGTACAGAATATTGCACATCATACGCGCTTAACAGGCTGTTATGTGGATGCCGCCTTGCGCCGGCCCTTGGGCTTTTCGGCGGGCAGCAGGCTGACGAGTTGCTGGTACAGGCCGAACAGGAAGGCCACGCGCGCGGCGTCCGTGGCGGCACCTTTGTAGCCGTAGGCGGCATCGACGGCCTTGTCCAGGGTCTGGTGCGCCTTCACCAGATCGGGCGGCATGGTGAGCGGGTCGTAGAGGTCGGCGAGGCTGGCGCCGGGATGCGCGGCACGAGCGTCGAGCACGGCTTGCGCGGCGGCCTCGATGGCGGCGCGCTGTTTTTGCTCCCTCTCCCCCTGGGAGAGGGCCGGGGTGAGGGAAAAGGGCCAGGGGAAGTTGTTGTAGACGATGGCGGCCGAGTATCGGTAGCGGCTTTCCAGTCGTCCGCAAACCGCACGAATCCAGGCGTTGTGCATGGTCGAAGTGAGGATACCGAAATGAAATAGCGTGGCATCGGGCAGCATGAACAGCAGGTCGCTGGCCAATGTCGAGGGTTGCTCGAACCCCATAGGAACGAACCGCCGTCGCTCCGAAGATACCTTGGCGATTACTACATAAGTCTGGTTCGGCATGTTCTCGACATGAAACCGTGTGGGCGTATCGGCAAGCTTGCGTGTCGGCGCGCTCTTGCTCGCCAAGCGTTCCGCCTTCACGGCCTGAACGCGCTTCATGGCTTCCGGCATGGCGCGCAACTTGTCGGGCGGGCAATCCCCCAGCCACAAACACCAACGCTCATAGCCGTTGATGAATTCGTCGGCGCCGATCCAGCGCCGGAAGAATGGCGCAGCAGCAGGCTCCAACTTGAGGAAGGCGGCTTTCTCGTCCGTCGTGAACAGGTAGTGGCCGCCATCGATCGGCTTGTTGCCGATGCCGATCTCCGGCACGTCGCACAGCGGTTTCGAGCGGCGCGGCAAGACCACATCCGGCGCGTCCACCAAATACGGGTTGATGTTCGCCACCTTCACCGCGTGGGCATCGCCCTTGATGTCTTCATACTCGAACAGGGTTTTCTCGGCCACGTCGCCGAATCCAAAACCGACAATGACGCAATGCACGGCGGCCTTGCCGCGCGCCTCGTTGCTCCAGGAAAAGGTGCGATGGGCAAAGTGGATCTTGATCCCCTGCGCCAGCATCCAGCCCCACAGCGCGCCGACCTGCTCGCCCTGGGTGATGCTGTTGGTGGAGACGAAGGCGGCCCTCAAGCCCCTCTCCCCCCGGGAGAGGAGTTGGGGTGAGGGCGCGGCGTTTGCGGCATGGTTGCGTCGGGTTGAATCCGACTCAGTTCCCTCACCCCCGGCCCCTCCCCCGGCGGGGGAGGGGAGCAAACCGGCCATGTAACGCGCGGCCTTGACATACCAGGCGGCGACGAAATCGAGCAGGCCGGCGTTGTCGATGCCGGCGAACACGGCGCGCACATCCTCGCGCTGGGCCTCACTCATGAATTTGGAGCCGATAAACGGCGGATTGCCCAGCACATAGCTGCAGCGTTCCGTCGGCAGCACGCCGTTCCAGTCCAGTTGCAGGGCATTGCCGTTGACGATGGTGGCGCTCTGCACCAGGGGGATGCGCACGAAGTAGCCGCCAAATTCCTCGCTCACCTTGAGGTTCATCTGGTGGTCGGTGAGCCACAGCGCGACCTGGGCGATCTGGGCCGGGAAGTCCTCGATCTCGATGCCGTAGAACTGGTCGACGTCGACGGCGATGAGTTGGTGGATGTCGAGCATCTGCTGACCGGTCGCATGGGCGGCGCGCAATACCTCCAGCTCCAGCAGGCGCAGCTCGCGGTAGGTGATGACGAGAAAATTGCCGCAGCCACAGGCCGGGTCGAAAAAGGTAAGGCTGCGCAGCTTTTTGTGAAACTCGAATAGCCGGTTGCGGTTCTTCCTGATCTTCTCGAACTCGGCCCACAGGCCATCGAGGAACAAGGGCTTGATGAGCTTGAGGATGTTTTCCTCGCTGGTGTAGTGCGCGCCGAGGTTGCGCCGGGCCTTGTCGTCCATGATGCTCTGGAACAGGCTTCCGAAGATGGCGGGCGAGATGGTGCTCCAGTCCAGGGCGCAGAGGTCGAGCAGGGCCTCGCGCATGGGGCGGTCGAAGCTGGCTGGCGGCAGCATGGCCTCGAACAGCTTGCCGTTGACGTAGGGGAAGGCGGCGAGGCTCTCGTCCAGGTTCTTCAGGCGCTTATCGGTCGGGGTGTTGAGGACATGGAACAAGGTGGCGAGGTGATGCGCGAGGTCGCTGCCGTCCTCGGCGGTGCGCTGCTCGATGTAGTCCTGGAATTGCCGTTTCTCGAAGATGCCGGTGTCTTCGGCGAACAGGCAGAACAACAGCCGTACCAGATACAGCTCCAGCGGTCGACCTTCGTAGCCGATGGCCTTGAGTTGGTCGTGCAGCCGCCCCATGCGCTCTGCCGCCTTGATGTTGATCGGGTCCTGCGGCTTGATGACCTGGGTTTGATAGCCGGCCATGAAGCCGAACCGGCGGATGTTTTTGTACAGCTCGGCGAGTGGAAATTCGTGGGTTTCACCCGTGCCGAGATCGAACAGCCGGAAGCGCGCGAAGTCGCACACCAGCACATAGCGCGGCAGGTCGCGCTCGGCGATGCCGGGAAAATAGTCCATCGCCTGAGCATAGGCGCGGTCGAGGTTCTTGCCGCGTGACTTCATTTCGACCAGCAGGATGCCGGGCCAGAACAGATCGACGTAGCCATTGCCGCCGCCGTATTTCTTCACCGCGTGCTCGAAGCTGGCAATGCGCTTGTCGGTGATGCCGAACACCTCGAAGAAGGCGATCAGGAAGGGCTTGGCCTCGGCATCTTCGTTGCCGGCATCGGCCCAGTATTTGGCGAAGGCTAGGGCGCGGGATTTGATTTCGTTCCAGGAAAGGGGCATGGCTCAGGTTTTTTCTTGATCTTGTGGCGCCGGGCATGGGGTCCGCGAGCGTTGCGGACGTTTTCAAAAAATCAGACCCGGCGCCTCAGCCTACCACTATTTACCGCATCGATGGATGCAAGGCGCACGCACGCTTTCCGAGCCGATCTAGCGGTGGTGCACGGATTTTGCCGCAGCAGCAATTTCACCCCGCCCGGATCGGGGTGCCTTGCATTCATCTCGTTGTTTTGATAATCATCTAAATATGGAAACACATCATGCCGCCCAGGCCCTCGCCGCACTCGCCCAGGAGACCCGTCTTGCGGCCTATCGCATCCTGGTGCAGGCCGGGCCCAATGGCCTGGCGGCCGGCGAGATTGCCGCGCGGCTGGGGGTGCCGCCGGCCACATTGTCGTTCCACCTCAAGGAACTGGCCCGCGCCGGGCTGATCGGGGCGCGTCACGAAGGCCGGTTCCACTATTACTCGGCCGATTTCTCGGCCATGCACACGCTCATCGATTACCTCACCGAAAACTGCTGCGGCAGTTCACGCACATCCTGTGCACCGTCTTCCATTCATTCCATCGAGGAACCCCGTCATGACTGAATCCCTTCGGCCCACCGTGCTGGTCCTGTGCACCGGCAACTCCTGCCGCTCGCAGATGGCCGAAGCGCTGCTCAACCACGACCTCGCCGGCCGCGCACGCGCGCTCTCGGCCGGCACCCGGCCGCAGCCGAAGGTGGCGGACGGCGCCATCGCCGCGCTCGCGGCCGCGGGGCTCGACACCGCGGGGTTGCATCCGAAGGATGTCGATGCGGTGATGCATGAGGACATCGACCTGGTGGTGACCGTGTGCGACAACGCCCGAGAATCCTGTCCGGTGTTTCCGCGTCCGGTGAAGAGCATCCACCTGCCGTTCCACGATCCGCATGGCGAGCCGCTGGAGAGCTTCATCGCCGTGCGCGACGACATCCGCGCCCGGCTGATTCCCGCCGTGCGCGAGGCGCTGGGGCTGTAAGCATGTCGGCCCAGTGCGAGGTCACCGCGAAGCGCGCCGTCGGCGCGGACATGAGCCTGTTCGAACGTTGGCTGACGCTGTGGGTGGCGCTGTGCATCGTCGTCGGCATCGCGCTTGGCCAGTTCTTCCCGGCGCCGTTCCAGGCGCTGGGGCGCATGGAGGTCGCCCAGGTCAACATTCCGGTAGGGCTTTTGATCTGGATCATGATCATCCCGATGCTGATCAAGATCGACTTCGGCGCCTTGCATCAGGTCCGCGCGCACTGGAAAGGGATCGGCGTGACGCTGTTCGTGAACTGGGCGGTGAAGCCGTTTTCCATGGCGTTGCTGGCCTGGATCTTCATCCGCCAGCTGTTCGCGCCCTATCTGCCGGCGGAGCAGCTCGACAGCTACGTCGCCGGTCTGATCCTGCTGGCCGCCGCGCCCTGCACCGCGATGGTGTTCGTGTGGAGTCGGTTGACCGGGGGCGATCCGTATTTCACGCTGACCCAAGTTGCGCTCAACGACACCATCATGATCTTCGCTTTCGCGCCCATCGTCGGCCTGTTGCTGGGGCTTTCGGCGATCGTCGTGCCGTGGGACACGCTGTTCACCTCGGTGCTGCTGTACATCGTCATCCCGGTGATCCTCGCCCAGCTCTGGCGCAAACGCCTGCTGGCCCAGGGGCAGGCGAAGTATGACGCGACCCTGGCCACGCTCGGCCACGCCTCCATCGTCGCGCTGCTCGCCACACTGGTTCTGCTGTTCGCATTCCAGGGCGAGCAGATCCTCGCCCAGCCGCTGATCATCGCGCTGCTGGCGGTGCCCATCCTGATCCAGGTGTTCTTCAACTCCGCGCTTGCCTACTGGCTCAACCGCAAGGTGGGCGAGAAGCATAGTGTGGCCTGCCCGTCGGCGCTGATCGGCGCCTCCAACTTCTTCGAACTGGCGGTGGCGGCGGCCATCGCCCTGTTCGGCTTCCAGTCCGGCGCGGCGCTGGCTACCGTGGTCGGCGTGCTGATCGAGGTGCCGGTAATGCTGCTGGTGGTGAAGGCGGTCAACGCAAGCCGAGGCTGGTATGAACGCGGACTCAAGCCTTCCTGAACGAGCTGCGAAAGGGTGAAACCATAATGACGCCACGTCGCATCGCCACGCTCACCTGCCCACACTGCGGCCATGCCGAAAGCCTGACCATGCCCACCGACGCCTGCCAGTGGTTTTATGAATGCAAGGGCTGCGGCACGCTGCTGAAACCCAAGCCGGGCGATTGCTGCGTGTTCTGTTCCTACGGCGACACGCCTTGTCCGCCCATCCAGGTGGCGCGTGCCAAGGGACATGGCCCCGGCTGCTGCGGCTAGAGAGGTTTGACGCCCCCGGCAACCCAATCGCCTTCGGACTGTTCGGCCGGGCGCCGGGCGGCCCGGACACAACGACAGGGCCACCGCCCGGACCCACTGGTCGATCAACGCCAATCAAGACCGCCACAATGCCCGCAGCCCGAATTTTTCCAGTTCGACCACGAAGAACACCAGCACCCCGAACAGGGCGATGAAGCCCCAGGTCTCTCCACTCAGCGGGGCGGTCTGAAACAATGTCTGCATGAACGGCGCGTGCGTGAACAGGAGCTGCAGGACGATCAAGACGGCGATCGCCACCAGCACCCAGCGGTTACCGGCGAGCCCATCCCAGGAGATCACCGGCGCCGTCAGGCGACGGCAGTTGAACAGGTAGAACACCTCGCCGATCAGAAGCATGTTGACCGCCGCGGTGCGGGCTTCGGCGAGACCACTGCCGTGTTCCAGCGACCACAGGAAGATGCCGAGGCTGCCGGTCACCAGCAGCAGCGACACGAAGGCCACCCGCCAGAGCATGAAGCGGCTGAGGATGGGTTCGTCCGGGTTACGCGGCGGTCGCTGCATGATGTCGGGCTCACCCGGCTCGAATGCGAGCGCCAGGGCCAGGGTGACCGCGGTCACCATGTTCACCCACAGGATCTGCACCGGCGTGATGGGCAGCTGCAGGCCGAGCAGGATGGCGGCCACCAGCACCGACGCTTGGCCGCCGTTGGTGGGCAGGATGAACACGATGGCCTTGCGGATGTTGTCGTAGATGGATCGGCCTTCCTCCACGGCAGCGGCGATGGAGGCAAAATTGTCGTCGGCCAGCACCATCTCGGAGGCCTCCTTGGCCGCCTCGGTACCCTTCTGCCCCATCGCCACACCCACATCCGCCCGCTTGAGCGCAGGCGCGTCGTTGACGCCGTCGCCGGTCATCGCCACAACCTCGCCATTGGCTTGGAGGGCCTCGACCAGGCGTAGCTTGTGCTCCGGGCTGGCGCGGGCAAAGATGTCCGCATCGACCACCGCGCGGCGCAGGGCGATGTCGTCCATGGCCTCGACATCGGCCCCGGTGAGTGCATGCACCTCATCCGCCAGCCCAAGCCGGGCACCGATGGCGGCGGCCGTGGCGGCATGGTCGCCGGTGATCATCTTGACCCGGATGCCGGCCGCGCGGCAGGTCGCCACGGCACGAATGGCCTCCTCGCGCGGCGGGTCGGATAGGCCCAGAACCGCAAGCAGGGTGAATCCGCCCGATTCGATGTCGGTGAAGGCGAGGTCGCGGCGCGCATCCTGGCCGCTGTGCGCTTCGCCAGCTCGCATCGCCACCGCCAGTAGACGCATGCCGCGTCCCGCCGCGGCTTCCATGCGGGTCAGCCAGGCCTTGGCATCGAACGGCCGATCCTCGCCGTCCTGACGCTGGAAACGGCATAGCTCCAGCAAGCGCTCGGGCGCCCCCTTGATGAATATGAATGCACGCCCGGCGTGGTCGTGATGCAGGGTGGCCATGAACCGGTGTTCTGACTCGAACGGGATGACGTCGGTGCGCAGCAGGGCTTCATGCTCAAAGCGCGGGTCCAGGCCGGCCTTGAGGGCGAGGCTGACCAGGGCGCCCTCGGTGGGATCGCCGACCAGGCGCCAGTTCCCATCTTCCTGGATCAGTTCGGCGTCGTTGCACAGCAATGCGACGCGGCCGATCTCGGTCAGCTCGGGATAAAGGTCGAGCTCGATCTCCTGCCCTTCCAGACTGAACCCGCCCTGGGGCGCATAGCCTGCGCCGGAGACCTCGAAGCGGCACGTGACGGTGAGCACTTCCTGCACCGTCATCTCGTTGCGGGTGAGTGTGCCGGTCTTGTCGGAACAGATCACCGTCACGGAACCCAACGCCTCCACCGCCGGCAGGCGCCGGATGATGGCATTGCGCCGCGCCATGGCTTGCACGCCGATGGCGAGGGTAATGGTCAGGATGGCGGGCAGCCCCTCGGGGATCGCCGCCACGGCGATGCCCACCGCGGCAAGGAACATCTCGCCCCTCGAATACTCCCGCGCCAGCGTGCCGAATGCGAATGCAAATGCGGACAAGGCGAGGATGGCCCAGGTCAGCCAATGCCCGAACTGCGTCATCTTGCGCAGCAACGGCGTGGAAAGCTCCTGCACCTCGGCCAGCATCTGGCTGATGCGGCCGATCTCGGTGGCGAGGCCGGTGGCCGCCACCACGCCCACACCCTGGCCATAGGTGACCAGTGTGCCGGACCAGGCCATCGATGCGCGGTCCCCTAGGGGGGTGTCCGGCGCGACCGGATCGATGCACTTTTCCACCGCCAGCGATTCGCCGGTCAAGGCCGCCTCCTCGATGCGCAGACTTTTCGCCTCGATAAGGCGCAGGTCGGCCGGCACCCGGTCGCCCGAGGCGATGAACACGATGTCGCCCGGCACCAGATCGGCCGCGTCCACCTCCTGCCGGCGACCGTCGCGCAACACCTGGGCCCGCGGCGAGAGCATGTCGCGGATCGCCTCCAGTGCGCGTTCGGCCTTGCCTTCCTGAATGAAGCCGATGATGGCGTTGATCACCACCACCCCCAGGATCACGCCACTGTCCACCCAGTGCCCGAGCACGGCCGTGACGATGGCGGCGGCCAGCAGCACGTAGATCAGCACATTGTGGAACTGCAGCATGAAACGCATGAAGGGGCCGCGTCGCCGCGGCTGCGGCAACTGGTTGCGGCCATGCCGCTGGCGCCGGACGGTGACCTCGTCCTGCCCAAGACCCTGTTTGCGGCTGCTCCCGAGCGCCAGCAATACATCATGCGGCACTCGGTGATGCCAGCCCATCTCGGGTTCGAATGGCACATGCGTTTTCGAACTTGGATTCATGTCGCCCCACTCCATGACTCATTGACTCATGTCCCCTAACCATAGCATCCGCGCGGTTGATCGGCTGCCATTCCCCGGCGCCCCCCGGACGGATCCGCCTTGCGCATGAATGGCTTGAGAAACGTGCCGCTCGCCGGTTACAATTCGAGACTTTTCTACGTTTTATCGAACTGGAGCTGTCTGATGGCTATCGATACCGCGCAAAAGGCGCAGATCGTCAAGGATTTTCAACGCGGCGCGGCGGATACCGGGTCGCCCGAGGTTCAGGTGGCATTGCTCACCGCCCGCATCAACGACCTGACCGGCCACTTCAAGGTCAACAAGAAAGATCACCATTCCCGTCGCGGCCTGCTCAAGATGGTCAGCCGCCGCCGCCGCCTGCTCGACTACCTGAAATCGCGCAACGCCGACGCCTATCGCCAGTTGATCGAGCGCCTGGGTCTGCGCAAGTAATACGGCCTGCCCCATGCGTGTGCGCGTCCTTGCCGCAGGCGGCAAGCGTGGCGTGATCCGCCCAACAAGCAAGAAATCGAGGTTAGCGTGAATCCTGTCAAGAAGACATTTCAATACGGCCGCCATGCGGTGACGCTGGAGACCGGGGAAATCGCCCGCCAGGCCGACGGCGCCGTGCTGGTGAACATGGACGATACCGTGGTGCTGGTCACCGTGGTGGCCAAGCGCGAGGTCAAGCCCGAACAGGACTTCTTCCCGCTCACCGTCGACTACATGGAGAAAAGCTACGCTGCCGGCCGCATCCCCGGCGGCTATTTCAAGCGTGAAGGCAAGCCGACCGAGAAGGAGACGCTGACATCGCGCCTGATCGACCGCCCCATCCGCCCCCTTTTCCCGGAAGGCTTCTTCAACGAGGTGCAGATCATCGCCACGGTGGTCTCCGCCAACCCCGAGATCGACTCCGACATCCCCGCCATGCTGGGCGCTTCCGCCGCACTGATGCTGGCCGGGGTGCCGTTCAACGGTCCGATCGGCGCCGCCCGGGTGGGCTATGTCGATGGCCAGTACGTGCTCAACCCGACCCAGTCGGAGCTGAGGCAGTCGCAACTGGACCTGGTGGTGGCCGGCACCGACCAGGCCGTGCTGATGGTCGAGTCCGAGGCCCACGTGCTGTCCGAGGAGGTGATGCTGGGGGCCGTGGTGTACGGTCACGAGCAGATGCAGGCAGCCATCGATGCCATCAACGAGCTTGCCGACGAGGCCGGCAAGGAGCCCTGGGACTGGACCCCGCCCGAGCCGCCTACCGAGCTGATCGAGCGCATGAACGCGCTGTGCGCCGAGGATCTGGCCCGCGCGTATTCCATCAAGCAGAAGCAGGCGCGCGTCGCCGCCGTGGACGAGATCCGCAACCGCGTGTTCGCCGAGATGATCTCAGCCGACATGGACACCACCCAGGCCAACGTCATCAAGGACCTGTTCCACAGTCTCGAGGCCCGCGTCGTGCGTGGTCGCATCCTGTCCGGTGAACCCCGCATCGATGGTCGTGATACCCGGACCGTGCGCCCGATCACCATCCGCACCGGCGTGCTGCCCCGTACCCACGGCTCGGCCCTGTTCACCCGTGGCGAGACCCAGGCCCTGGTGGTCGCCACCCTCGGCACCGGCCGCGACGAACAGACCATCGAGGCCCTCACCGGCGAATACTCCGAGCGTTTCATGCTGCACTACAACATGCCGCCCTTCGCCACCGGCGAGACCGGCCGGGTCGGCAGCCCAAAGCGGCGCGAGATCGGCCACGGCCGCCTGGCGAAGCGCGCCCTGCTCGCCTGTCTGCCGAGCAAGGAGGAGTTTGGCTACACCGTGCGGGTGGTCTCCGAGATCACCGAGTCCAATGGCTCTTCGTCCATGGCCTCGGTGTGTGGCGGCTCGCTCGCCCTGATGGATGCCGGGGTGCCAATGAAGAAACATGTGGCGGGCATCGCCATGGGCCTCATCAAGGAAGGCAATCGTTTCGCCGTGCTCACCGACATCCTCGGTGACGAGGACCACCTTGGCGATATGGACTTCAAGGTGGCCGGCACCGAGGACGGTGTGACTGCACTGCAGATGGACATCAAGATCGAGGGCATCACCAAGGAGATCATGCAGGTGGCCTTGAAGCAGGCACGCGAGGCTCGCCTGCACATCCTGGGCATCATGAACCAGGCCGAAGCGCAGCCACACGAGATGAGTCCCTACGCGCCGCGCATCATCACCCTGAAGATCAACCCGGAAAAGATCCGTGACGTGATCGGCAAGGGGGGGGCCACCATCCGCGCGCTCACCGAGGAGACTGGAACCCAGATCGACATCGGCGAGGACGGCACGGTGAAGATCGCCTGCACCAGCACCGAGGCCGGCGAACTTGCGAAAAAGCGGATCGAGGACATCACCGCCGAGGTGGAGATCGGCCGCGTCTATGACGGCACGGTGTTGAAGATTCTCGACTTCGGCGCCATCGTCAACGTCTTGCCGGGCAAGGATGGCTTGCTGCACATCTCCCAGATCGCCCATGAACGGGTCAACGCCGTGGGCGACCACCTCAAGGAAGGTCAGGCGGTACAGGTCAAGGTGCTCGAAGCCGACGACAAGGGCCGCATGCGCTTGTCCATGAAGGCTCTGATCGATCCGCCCGCAAAGCCCGTGGAAGCCCCGGTCGAGCCAGAATGAGCGGACTCCACCCGACAAAAAAGCGGCGCTGGGCCGCTTTTTTGTCGCCCGCAATGGAGCGCTTGCATGAGTTCAGTCCATTCCGCCACGCTCGCCCCCTATGCCGCCGACCCGGCGCACAGTCGCGGCCGCCGCCACCCGGAACCGCCCGCCACGCCGCGCAGCGAGTACCAGCGCGACCGGGACCGGATCGTCCACTCCACCGCATTCCGTCGCCTCGAATACAAGACCCAGGTCTTCATCAACCATGAGGGCGACCTGTTCCGCACCCGCCTCACTCACAGCCTGGAAGTGGCCCAGATCGGCCGCACCCTGGCCCGCCTGCTGGGCCTGAACGAGGATTTGATCGAAACCATCGCCTTGGCGCATGACCTCGGCCACACCCCGTTCGGCCATGTCGGTCAGGACGTGCTCAACGAATGCATGCGTGAATACGGCGGCTTCGAGCACAACCTGCAATCCTTGCGGGTGGTGGACGAACTGGAGCATAAATACGCCGACTTCGAGGGCCTCAACCTCACCTTCGAGGCGCGCGAGGGCATCCTCAAGCATTGTTCGCGCACCAACGCCGAGCGTCTGGGCGAAGTCGGCCGACGCTTCTTGACGGGGGAGCAGCCCTCGCTGGAGGCGCAGATCGCCAACCTGGCCGACGAGATCGCCTACAACAACCACGATGTCGACGATGGCCTGCGCTCCGGGCTGGTCACGCTCGAGCAGCTCGCCGAGGTGCGCATCTTCCGCCGTCATCTCGAAGCGGTGCAGGCGCGCTACCCGGACCTCACCGGCCGGCGCCGGGTGCACGAGACCGTGCGCCGCATGATCAACAGCCTGGTGGTCGATCTGGTCGATGAGACACGGGCCAACCTGGACCGCCATCGACCGGACAGCATCGATGCGGTACGCGCCTGCCCGCCGCTCGCATCATTCAGTGCCGCCCTGCGCGAAGAGCACCTGGAGCTCAAGCGTTTCCTGCGCCAGCACCTCTATCGTCATTACAAGGTCAACCGCATGATGGAAAAGGCGCGCCGGGTGCTGCGCGACCTGTTCGACGCGTTCATCCGCCAGCCGGAACTCCTGCCACCGGAATACCAAGCCCGCGCAGCCACCCAACCCCGCCGCGCGGTATGCGACTATATCGCCGGCATGACCGACCGCTACGCCATCCTGGAACATCAGCGCCTGTTCGACATCGAGAGTTCTGCATGATCTTTGGCAGCTCCGCCGAGGCATTCATGATCTCCACCGGCATCGTCGCCCTGGCCGAGATCGGCGACAAAACGCAGTTGCTGGCATTCATTCTGGCGGCACGCTATCGCCAACCCTGGCCCATCATCGCCGGGATCTTGGTCGCCACCCTGCTCAATCACGCCATCGCGGGCGCACTCGGCGCCTGGTTGACGACGCTGCTCGGTCCGCAGGGCCTACGCTGGATTCTGGGGGTTGGTTTCATCGCCATGGCGGTGTGGACCCTGATTCCGGACAAACTCGATCCGGAAGAGGCGCGCATTCCGCGCAGCGGGGTGTTCTGGGCCACCCTGGTGGCATTTTTCCTCGCCGAGATGGGTGACAAGACCCAGGTCGCCACCGTCGCTCTGGCGGCGCAGTACGCTGCCCTGATCGCGGTGGTGGCAGGGACCACCCTGGGTATGCTGATCGCCAACGTACCGGCGGTGTTGCTCGGCGAGCGCATGGCCGGACGCATTCCAGTGCGTGTGGTGCATGGTATCGCCGCCGCCCTGTTCGCGATGCTGGGCGTAGCGACGCTACTCGGACTCGGGAAAGAAGCGGGGCTGTAACCGGCGGGCGACGCCAGCCGCCCGCGACTGCTTCAGCGAGGCATGAATCGCATCCACCACTGCATCGGATCGAATGCCGGCGCAGCAGGCGCAGGATCGGGTCGGGCCGTCGGCGCGGCAGTCGACGCAGCAGGCGCAGGCTCGGGTCGGGCCGTCGGCGCAGCAGCCGGCGCAGCAGGCGCAGGCTCGGGTCGGGCCGTTGGCGCGGCAGCCGGCGCACTTGTCCTACCCTGGGGGGGGGCGCTGGCGGCCGTTTGCGGCGCACTCACCGGCGGGAACGCGAATGGCAACGGCGCTACGGCCTGTGGCGCCGAAACGACGGGCGCGCCGGCGGTCTGGGCCGGAGGCGAAAACAAGGGCATGAAGCCTGCCCCCCCTTGGGCCGACGCGGGAGCACGTGCCGCCGCTGGCGGTGCAAAACCGAAGTGCAGACCCGGCGCGGAGGCCGCCGGGCGGGAAAAACCGGGGTTGAGAAATGGATTGCCGGAGAGTGGGCCACCCAGGTATGGATTACCCATCTGGTTCTGGTGACCGAACGACATCATGTTCGGAACCGTCTGCATGACCGGGTGCATCATGGTTCCGGTGCCCAGCATCGGCATGGCCATGGGGTTCATCATGCCCATGCTCATCGGCGCCATCATCAGGGTCATGGGCATCATCATGCCCCCCATGGGATTCATCATGCCGCCGAAATTGGCCTGGGCGGCATGGGCCGCGAACAGTAGCAGGGCTGGGGCAATACGTGTCATCGGTGTCTCCTCGTCTACGTGCTGTCGGCACAGGTGAAAAACGCACGGGCCATGGGATGCGGGGTGGGGGGCTGCGATCAAAGGTCTCCGGCGGCGGCGGCCCGCATGATCTGGTCCATCTTGTCGCGGATGTCGCGGGCAAAATCGATCAGTTCAGTGGCCTGACCCATGCCCATCTTACCGGAGATTGAGTCGAGCCAGGCCACGTCCCAGTCCAGGGTCATCACCCAGATATTCTTGTCGGCGTCTTCCATGATGCCGATGCGGCAGGGCAGGTAGACCAGCGCCTCGGGGACATAGCGCAGCACGGCGCGGCCGGCGGCGATGTCGCAATAATGAAACACCTCGACGCGGGGCGCGTCCATGTCCCCCAGAACCGCCTGGAAATCCTTCCACATCGGGCTGTGGCCAACCAGCTTGAAGTTGAGCTTGTTGGCGCGCAGTTTCATCGACTCCACCACCTCGTCGAAGGAGAGCCCCTTTTCGGCCTTGTACTTGGTGGCCATCAGATTCATGACGTCCTTGACGTCCATGCGCGTGACCATGTTCATCATCGGCATCAACTGCCGCATGAGCTTGACCTTCTCCGCCGGCGGCACCTCGCGCGACATCTCGTAGGGCCGCTTGCCGCGCCCCTCTGGGGAGACCGGCAGCACGACCGGCCCGGCCGAGACCGGCACGTTGCTCAGATAGGGATTGCCGCTCTGGGCGTGGACGGGGAGTCCGAACATCAGACCCAAGCCAGTCGCTACCGCCATCAGTGTGCTTTTCTTTTTCATCTCCATCACTCCAGTTCGATCAATGGCGGTCCGTTGCATCCATCCTGGATGGATCGGGCCGCACCGTGTTGAATCCCAGCGCCTTCCATGCCTGCATCCCCCCCCGGTACCACTTCAGGCGCTGGGCGGGATAGCCAAGCGCCAGCAACTGACGGATATTGGTCGGCGACTGACCGCACCACGGCCCGTTGCAGTAAAATACCAGGGTCTTGGCATGCTCGAAGTTCCATAAGCCGGCATGGCGTGTGACACCGAACTTGAACTGTAACAGCTCGGCGATCTTTTCGGGGTCGTTGTGGGCCGGATGCAGTTCGGTCCAAGGCAGGTGGATGGCACCGGGAATCATGCCGCTGCGGGCAATCCAGTCGGCCTCGCGCGAGTCGATGAGCAGGATGTCCTCCTCCCGACCAATGCGCCGCATGGCGTCCAATAACTCGAGCTCCCCCAAGGTCTCGACGCCGGCCGCGAGTTGCATGGGCTGGATGCAATAGGGCGGGCAAGGGCGCGAGGTGAGCGAGAAATCCGGATCGATCAGATTGAAAGGATCCGGGTTGCGCTCTACCCACACCGCTTCCCCCTGATGCAGCACGATCACCCGGGCGAGCGTGGGCGTGATGCCGACGTCGCCACGCGCATGGGGACTGGCGACCGCAAACATTGCAAGGGCCGCGAACAGGAGGTTTCGTGCCAGATGCACGACAAAATTGTCGGCGAAATGCATGCCGTACTTCCCTTTGCCCGGTATCCAGCGCAAGTCTGACGGGCGAGCCGATGGGAAACGGGCCCGAGCCACGCCCAGGGAGGCTGGCTCAGGCCCGCAGCGCCACAAGGACTGGGAGATCAGCCGATCTTGGCTTTGGACTCGGACTTGCCGCCCTTGTTATCCACCCAGGAGACGACGACTTCGTCGCCGTTCTTGGCGCCCTTGACCCGCAGGCCGAGGAAGGGGTTCTTGGAAATTCCGCCGCCCCACTGGGCGTCCATCACGGTCTTGCCAGCAACGGTGACCAGCACGTTGGTAATGAAATGAGCCGGGACGACCTGGCCGGTCTTGGAGTCCTTGCGCAGACCGGTCTCCATCTCGTGGTTCATCAGGCAGCGGATGTCGGCGGTGTCGCCCTGCATGGAGGCACGAATACGAATGTCAGACATGTGTGTTCCTTTCCTTGTGCGTCGTCGCGTTCGATCAGCCGCCGCAGCCGCCGATGGTGACCTTGACTTCCTTGGCGGCGGTGAAGGTCTTGCCGCCGGAGCGCACCAGCGCGCGCACATTGGAGGTCGCGCCCAGCTTGATGCGGGTGGAGACGTAGCCCTCTGCACCGTTCATCAGCTTGAAATCACCGATCAGGGGGAAGCTATTCTTTTCCGCCACGATGACGATGCTCTCGGTGCCCGGAATGCGTGAGATCACCTCGACCGGAACGACGGCGCCGTTTTCGGCGATGTCGGCGGCCTTGACCTCGATCTGGCCGCTCTGCTCGGCGCCCGTGCCGCCCACGCCCGCCATGGCCTTGGCCAGGTCACGGGCCTCGAATGCATCCTTGTTCCAGGTATTGGCAAACACCGTGCCCGGCTTCAGCAGGCCGGCGGCGGCCGCCACCGTCACCACGCTGACAGCCCCGGCGCTCTTGAGAATCTTCCTGCGCGCATTGTCCATGCGGTCTCTCCTTCTTCCTTGGTTAGCGGTAACCTGCCTCGCGGCAGGTCTGGAATCACTCGAATTCCTGCGTTGAATTAACGCTCAAAGCTCGTACGGCCGCAACGGTACAAACATCACAGACGCAACGAGTGCGCATGTATACACTACAACCGCGGCGGATTGGAATAGGCCGGCATGCCGCGCGCAATAAAAAAGGGTGGAGAAAGCCACCCTTTTTGCGGGAACGGATGCGCTCAGCGCAGACCGGAAATGTATTCCGCCACCGCCAGCATTTCCCGGTCGGTCATCTTGCGGGCGATGGCCTGCATCATCTTGCCACCATCGTTGTGACGGTCGCCGCTGCGGAAGTTCTTCAGCTGCAGGGCGGTGTACTTGGCGTGCTGCCCGGCCAGACGCGGGAACTGCACCGGAATGCCGGCACCAGCGGGGCCATGGCAGGCGATGCAGGCGGGAACGCCGCTACCGGCATTGCCGCCGCGGTAGATGCGTTGCCCCTCGGCGGCCAAGGCGGCATCCTTGGCGGGACGCGGCTTGGGTTGTTGCATGGCGTAGTATGCGGCCAGATTGCGCATATCCTGGTCACTGAGATTGGCCACATTGGGGGCCATCGTGGCATTGCGGCGGGCGCCCGACTTGAATTCGGTCAGCTGCTTGTACAGGTATTCGGGCGACTGGGCCGCCAGCACCGGATAAATCGGGGTGGCGCTGTTGCCGTCGCTGGCATGGCATGCCGCGCACACCTTGGCGACGATTTCCTGCGCCTTGGCGGGATCACCCTTGGCGGCCGGGCCCGGTGCCTCGGGGTTGGCCCATGTCGCGGACGCGAAAAGCAGACCGGCCACAAGCAGAATAGGGTGTTTCATCGCAAGCGCTCCTGATATCCTGTGTTGGTAACAAACAAACCTGCGCATTCTAGCGGCGATTCCCGAATCGCACCAGTCCACGCATCCATTCATGGAGCGGGGCTCGGCCAAACCTGTTTCGCCAGCCATCCAAACAACGTTCCGGTTCACGCATCGTGCTCAATGCCCAGTTCTACACCACGGTGGCCCAGCTGGCCGACCTTCCAGCGGACAGCGAAGCCGAAGTGGCCTTCGCCGGTCGTTCCAACGCCGGCAAGTCCAGCGCCATCAACGCCATCGCCCGCCATCGGCGATTGGCGTTCGTGAGCAAGATCCCGGGGCGCACCCAGCACCTGAACTTTTTCCAGATCGCACCCCGCCGCTTCCTGGTCGACCTGCCCGGATACGGCTATGCCCGCGCTCCACTCGGCCAGCAACGCGCTTGGCAATCGCTCATCGGCGGTTATCTGGCGCGGCGGCCCGCCCTGCGCGGACTCATCCTGATCATGGACATCCGGCATCCGTTCACTGAACTCGACCGCCAGCTGCTGAACTGGTTCGCGCCCACCGGGAAACCGGTGCATATCCTGCTCTCCAAGGCGGACAAGCTGTCGCGCAACCAAGCAATCAACGTGCTGCGCACGGCGCGCGCCCTCCTGGACGAGATCAGACTGGGGGGCAGCGCGCAATTGTTTTCCGGCCCGAAACAGCAGGGGCTGGAAGAGGCCGAGGCGGTGTTGCGCGCCTGGCTGGGTGTGCCGCGTGGCGGCGTGGCGGACGACGGGACGGCCGAAACGGCAAAAAAAAACCCGGCCGAAGGGGATACGGCCGGGCAAACAGTGCCTTAACCCTTGCGTTAAGGCGCCCGCTCAGGGAGAAAAGCGGGAGACGAAGCGACGTCCCGATGGGATAGACGCGAGGGTGCGAATTAAGTTCAGGGCCGATGTCGTTTCCAGCCCGGAGCGGCCCGGTATACTCGCATTGCCGCCGCGCGACCGGCCTTCCGGGGGCGCGGTTTTCGTATCCACAGGAGCCTGCCATGTTCGATCTAGCCCGCTTTCCCCGCAAGCGCATGCGCCGCATGCGGCGTGACGTGTTTTCCCGTCGCCTGATGCGCGAATCGGCCCTCACTCCGGCCGATCTGATCCTGCCGGTGTTCGTGCTCGATGGCGTCGATCGGGTCGAGGAGGTGGCTTCGATGCCCGGCGTGCGGAGGCTCGGCATCGACCGCTTGCTGGCCGTAGCGGAGTCCTGTCTGGAGCTGGGCATTCCCGCCATCGCCCTGTTTCCGGTGATCGATCACGCGCTGAAGAGCGAGGGCGCGGAAGAGGCCTACAATCCCGACGGTCTGGTACCGCGCGCGGTGGCCGCCATCAAGGCGCGCCTGCCCGAGCTGGGGGTCATCACCGACATTGCCCTCGATCCATACACCTGTCATGGCCAGGACGGACTCATCGACGCGACCGGTTATGTGCTCAATGACGAAACGATCGCCGTGCTCACCCGACAGGCCGAGACCCATGCCGCGGCGGGCGCCGACATCGTCGCCCCCTCGGACATGATGGATGGCCGGGTGCGCGCCATCCGCGACGCACTCGATGCGGCCGACCGGCCGCATACCCGCATCCTGGCCTATTCCGCCAAATACGCATCGAGTTTCTACGGCCCATTCCGCGACGCCCTGGGTTCGGCCGCCAATCTGGGCGGGGGCGACAAATACACCTATCAGATGGACCCCGCGAACAGTGACGAGGCCCTGTGGGAGGTCGGTCTCGACCTCCAGGAAGGCGCGGACATGGTGATGATCAAGCCGGGCATGCCCTACCTGGACATCGTGCGCCGGGTCAAGGAGACCTTCAGCGCCCCAACCTTCGTCTATCAGGTCAGCGGCGAATACGCCATGCTCAAGGCAGCGGCGCAAAACGGCTGGCTGAACGAACGCGCCTGCGTGATGGAATCCTTGCTCGCCTTCAAGCGCGCCGGCGCCGATGCCATCCTCAGCTATTACGCCCTGGATGCCGCGCGCTGGCTGCGCGAGGGACAAACCTGAGCGCCCCACCACATACAAGAAAGAACCCCGAACGGATTTGGCGTTTCCCGGCCAACCCATGCTCACCCAAAGGGTGATGCCGGAGAATGCAGCAAACCTCCGTGTTTGCTGTTTCCTGCGACTTTTATCAGGCTGTCGGAAAACGTCGCGAGGATGGCCAGATGCAAGGCGCACGGAGCGCAGCAAGGGATGGGCTGAAGGACCAAGCCAAGCGCACGTTTGGGCCGCCCGGCGGGCGGGTAGCGGGGTGAGCCATACGGTGATCCGGAACGAAGGCATGAACCCAGATTTTCCATTAGCAGGCTGTTAGACCGGCCCATGCCTTCGGTCGCTTTGTGCCAGACGACGATTGAAGTCCTTCCAGATGCAGCCTCCCGGCCTACGCGGGCCTCGCTCGCCCCGGATCGGCCAGCTTGCGCGTGACTTCTCGGCGAGGCGTTCAAGCTCGCCTGCGACCGTCACGCGCAATCGGCCTCGATCATGGGCTTCGCGTCTTCTCGCGTCCGAATGGAAAAACCGGGTTCAAACCAGCTGTTCGCGTTGCCGGCGTTCGCGCTCGACCTGCAGAATGAAGCGCTGGATGGCGTCCTCGATGCCACGCGGCAGTTTGTAGAACTGGCAACAGGCCCGGTGCGAGAATTGGCCATTCTGCAGCGGCACGGTAAAGGTCTTCAATGCGATGAGACTGACCGGCAAAGGCTCGCTGCCCGGCAGGATGAGACTGAGCCTGCAATCGGTGTACAGGGTACCGTCGGTAAGCCCCGGTCCAGATTTCAGGCTGAGCATGCCGCCACCCAGGCTGATGTCGAGAAAAACCGCCTCCACGCTCTCGTTCCCGACCGGGATGTGACACAGGACCGGGTTCACCAGCGAGGTGGGCAGGCGATAATACTCACGCCGCTGGAAATACAGGATGTCTGCGGGCACGGGGAATACGAACAGGGTTTCACCCGCCACCCGCTCCTCGCGCCCGCCTTGCGCATTGAACTGCACCCGCACCTGATCTTCCATGGTGGTGAGTTGAAGCCGCTCGCTGGCAAGCAGGCGGGCATTGAGGCCGGCATCTGCACTGGCCGCCAGGCTGAACTCGCGGCGGCGGCCGTCGATGCCGACCAGGGTGGTGACCAGGAACTCCTTGCCATCCCCTCGCTCCAGGGTGACGAGCGACTTGCTCGCCTGGACGGCATGCAACACCCGTTCAATCTCCGGGCCATGACGCACCCGGAAACGACTGACATCCACCTCGCTGTTCATGCTGTACTGGACTGACTGACGATGTCGAACAGTACCATGAAGCCCCGCGGCCGTGGTGGAACGGCGCCGGGCATCATCCGCCCCATGCACTGCCCCATCGCATTGCGCTGGCTTCCCTCCCGGCAACGCCACGTCCTGGTCTGGATGAGGCTCGCCGCCCCATCGATCCTCGGCAATCTGGCCGACCTCATGCTTTACCAGGCTGGGCCTGGGCGATCTGCTCGGCAGCGTCGGCGGCGTACCCTGCCTTACCTTTCTGGCTGCCGGCGCCTTGGCGCTGGGTCGCTGGCCGGAGGCCACCCTGCGGCATGCCGCAGTGCTACTCGCCTATGGCGCGGCAGATTTCTACCTGGCCCTCCGGCTCACTCGCCGTCGCCTGCTGCGTTGAGCGATCTCGCCTGATGCTGTGCATGCCAGGCACGCCCGGCAAGTACAACCAGGGTGATGGCGGTAAGCGGCAACACGAACCAGATCATCACCCGACCAAGCCCCCCCGTGGCCGCGTCACCACTGGCATCCATCAGCAGATACGCGGTGTATACCAGGTAATAGCCAAGGAATAATGCGCCTTCCCAGCGCGCGATCAGGTAGCCGGTGAAAAATATGGGCAGGCACGCCACTGCCACCGCCACCATCACCGGCAAGTCGAATGCAAGCATCGCCGGGGATACCGTAAGCTCGGCAGGCGCCACGCTGGCGGCCACGCCCAGCACCGCCAGGATGTTGAAGATGTTGCTGCCGACCACGTTGCCGACGGCGATGTCACGCTGCCCCCGGATTGCCGCGAGGATGGAGGTGGCAATCTCGGGCAGCGAGGTGCCCACCGCCACCACGGTCAACCCGACCACCAGTTCGCTCATGCCGGCCCAGCGCGCGAATGTGACCGCCGCCTCCACCAGCCAGGTCGAGCCCAGCACCAGCAGCGCGATGCCGCCCAGAACCAGAACGATCTGCCCCCAGGCATGGCGCTCGATCGGCCAGCCCTCGCCGGCGATGGCCTCGTCATACTCTTCCCGGATGTCGGCTGCGGTCTCACGCCGGCTCTGACGGATGAGGAACACCGTGTACGCAACCAGGATCGTCACCAGCAGGATGCCTTCGCCCCGGCGGATGCCGCCATCCAGGGCCATGCCCCAGACCAGGAAAGACAGCCCGATCATCAGCGGCACCTCCTGCCGCACCAGCTGCTGGTGCACGATCAGCGGCGTGATGAGGGCCGAGACGCCCAGGATGAGCAGAATGTTGACGATGTTGCTGCCTACCACGTTGCCCAGACCGATGTCGACCCGCCCGCTCCAGGCCGCCTGTACCGAAACCGCCAGTTCCGGCGCGCTGGTGCCGAACGCCACCACGGTGAGGCCCACCACCAGGGGCGAGATGCCGAACGACAGGGCCAGACGCGCGCCCCCACGCACCAGCAATTCGGCGCCAAAAATGAGTGCGATGAGGCCGGGAATGAACCAGAGCATTGCAGAAACCTTTTCAGAATCGGGCGGGTTGCGGTGGAGGGAATGAGGTGTGTTCAGTCGAGGGCGACATATTCAACATTTTCGATGCGCAGCCGGCGTATGCCTCCGGGGGTCTCCAGGCGCACCAAGTCGCCTGCCTCCATCTTGAGCAGGGCGCGCGCCAAGGGCGAAACCCAAGAGATGCGGCCACGGCCGGGATCGGCCTCGTCGATGCCGACGAGGCTGTAGCGATGCGACGCACCAGCTTCGTCGAGCACGGTCACGGTGGCCCCGAAATATACCTGATCGCAGCCGCTCCGCTCACGCGGATCGACCACCAGCGCGTTTTCGAGCCGCTTGGAGAGAAAGCGGATGCGGCGGTCGATCTCGCGCAGACGCTTCTTGCCATAGATATAGTCACCGTTCTCGGAGCGGTCGCCATTGCTGGCGGCCCAGGCGACCACATCGACCAGGGCCGGGCGCTCGATGCGCAGCAGATGATTGAGCTCAGCCAGCATGCGCGCGTGTCCGGCCGGAGTCATGTACTGGCGGCCGACAGGAACGAGGGCCTCGTCCGCCGACTGATCTTCTTCGTCCTCGCTGTCCTCGCGCCGGAACGCCTTGCTCATGGCTGCGTGTCGTCCGGCACCTTACCGTCGTGGACCAGGGCCGCGCGTCGCTCGAGATAGAGGTCGCGGGTGAACTCATACGGGTCGAGCGCGGCGGCCTCGATTGCGGCCATGGCGGCGAGCAGGTCAGCGCGCAGACTGAGCACGCGCAGGGCGATCGCCGCATGGCGGCTGGGGGCGTGTTCGAGTTGCGTCACCGGGTCGGCGTAGCGGCTGTCGACCACGGCGCCGACCCCGTCGCGCAGACTGCTGGGGCCGAGCAGGGGCAGCACGAGGTAGGGGCCCGGGGGCACCCCCCAGTGGCCCAGGGTCTGGCCGAAATCCTCGTTGTTCTTGGCGAGCCCCATTTCGGTGGCGACATCGAACAGGCCGACCACACCGAAGGTGGTGTTGAACACCAGGCGCAGGAAGTCCGAGCTGGCTTCTTCCAGCTTGAATTGCAGGACGTTGTTGGCGAATACCTTGACATCGCCTAGATGGCCGAAGAAGTTGCGCACGCTCGATTGCACCGGCACCGGGGTGACGGCCCGGTAGCCCTCGGCGAGCGGTTTGATCGCGGCGCGGTCGACCGCCTCGTTGAACCGATGCACGGCCCGGTTCATCGGCTCCAAGGGGTCGCGCGGATCACGTGCACCCTCCGGGCTGGCACAGCCCGCGAGCAGGACGATGCCGGTCCAGAATAGGGCGCGCAACGAAATCGGCATGACAGGAATCGACTGAGGTTGAAAGGTGACCCAGTATAAGCCATTCCTGATACACCGGCATAGGGCGCATGCCGCTGGTTGGCCAGGATTGGTCTTTCGCGCATCCCTGCCGGTAGAATGCCCCTCCTTCACGTCCATGCAACGCGTCCGGCCCCTTCCCATGCATTCCGCCATCGACCGTACCCATCGCCTGCTGGCGGTGTTGTTTCTGGGTTTTGCTTCCGGCCTGCCACTGGCCCTGACCGGCCAGGCCATGCAGGCCTGGCTTACGGTCGATGGAGTGGATCTGGCCACCATCGGCTTCCTCGGCCTGGTCGGTGTGCCGTACACCTTCAAGTTCCTCTGGGCTCCGCTGATGGACCGTTTCGAACCGCCTTGGCTGGGGCGACGGCGCGGCTGGCTGGTGCTGACCCAGCTCGCCCTGGCCGGAGCCTTGGTGTGGATGGCGAACCTGTCGCCGAGCACGCACTCGGCGGCGTTCGCGGTGGCCGCCCTGCTCATTGCATTCCTGTCGGCCTCCCAGGACGTGGTGGTGGACGCCTATCGCACCGATGTGCTGGATGCCCGCGAACGTGGCCTGGGCGGCTCGCTGTCGGTGTTCGGCTATCGCATCGCGATGATCCTCTCGGGCGGCATCAGCCTGATCTGGGCCGAACAATGGGGCAGCTGGCCGCAGGTCTATCTCACCATGGCGGCGATCATGGCGGTGGCGGCGATGGTGTCGCTCACCCTGCTGCCTTCGGTGAACAGCGCATCGCGGCCGCTGGACTCCAGCCCGAGGCGGGAGCTGGCCGGGTTTCTCGCCATGCTGGTCGGGTTTGTCGGCGGCTGGTTCCTCAGTGGCTTCATCCTCACCGTGCTGGGCTATGACCTGAACGCTGAAAACCGCTGGGAGCGGCTCGCGTTCATCCTCATCCAGGTGATGACCGCCCTGCCGCTGGGCTGGTGGGCCGCGCGGCGGGTCGGCTTCGAGACCCTCAACCGCTCGCTCGACAGTTATTTCAGCCAGTCCGGGGCCTGGGCCTTTCTGCTCCTCATCGTTCTGTACAAGCTGGGCGACGCATTCGCCGGGGTGCTCACCACGCCCTTCCTGATCAAAGGTATGGCATTCACCCAGGCCGAGGTCGGCATCGTCAACAAGGTGATCGGGCTCTGGCTCACCATCGCCGGTGCACTGGCGGCCGGCGCCATCATGTTGCGCATCAGCCTGTATCCGGCCCTGCTGGCGTTCGGAGTCTTGCAGCTGGTGTCGAATTTCGGCTTCTGGTATCTCTCGGTCGCGGGCAAAGGGGCCTGGGGCAGCCTCATCCTGCCGCCTTTCGATTTCGGTTTCGTCAGCCTCGACGCGGCGACCGAGATCGACCGCCTGCTGCTTACCGTGATCGCCTTCGAGAATCTATCCGGTGGCATGGGCACGGCGGCCTTCGTCGCCCTGCTCATGAGCCTGTGCAACCACCAGTTCACCGCCACCCATTACGCATTGTTGTCTGCGTTCGCCGCCATCGGCCGGATCTACGTCAGCCCGCTCTCCGGGGTGCTTTCAGAGGCCATCGGCTGGCCGGCATTCTTCCTGTTCTCGGTGCTGATGGCAGTTCCCGGACTGATCGTGGTGTGGCGGATGCAGGCACGATTACGCGCCCTGGCGACCTGAGCCGTCCATTCCGGCCCCGGGCAGGGGGCCCAGACCACGGTATTCGGGGATCCATCCCCGCAGCCGCTTGCGTACCTCGCTGTCGTCAGCGGCCGGATGCGCGCCAATCCAGTCCAGGATGGACAGCATCCGTTCAAGCTCGACCGCGCGGGCCTTGGCCACACGCAACTTGGGGTGGGGCGTGGGCAGGGTGGTCTCGGCGTCGGCGAGGAGCTCCTCATACAGTTTCTCACCGGGCCTCAGGCCGGTGTATTCGATGCGGATCTCGTCCTCGGCGCGGCCGGACAGGCGGATCATCAGACGGGCGAGGTCGGCGATGCGTACCGGCTCGCCCATGTCGAGCACGAAGATCTCGCCCCCCTCGCCCATGCAGCCGGCCTGCATCACCAGCTGCGCCGCCTCGGTGATCGACATGAAGTAGCGGGTGATCTCGGGGTGGGTTACCGTCACCGGTCCGCCTTGTTCGATCTGCTGCTGAAACTTCGGAATGACACTGCCGGAGGATCCCAGCACGTTGCCGAACCGCACCGAAATGAAACGGGTTTCCGGCAGGGAGCCGGCCTCGCTTTCGGTCTCCACAGGGAGGATGTGCGCCACCTGACAGACCATCTCCGCCAGACGCTTCGAGGCCCCCATGACGTTGGTCGGGTTGACGGCCTTGTCGGTGGAGATGAGGACGAATTTCTCGACCCCCACGGCGCGTGCAGCACGCGCCAGTATGGCGGTGCCAAGCACGTTGTTGCACAGGGCCTGGGCGGCGTTGCCTTCCTCCATCAGGGGGACGTGCTTGTAGGCCGCGGCGTGGAACACCACGCTGGGGCGAAACCTGGACAGCGTATCGGCCACCCGTTGCGCATCCTTGACGTCGCCAACCAGGCATGAAATCGGCAGACCGGGGTGTGTGCCGCGAAACTCCTGTTCGATCCGGTACAAGGCGTATTCGCTGTTTTCGAGCATGACGATGCGGGCCGGGCCGAAACGGGCGACCTGCCGACACAGTTCGGCGCCGATCGAGCCTCCGGCGCCGGTCACCAGCACCACCCGGCCGGTGATGAACTCGGAGATGGCGGCATCGTCCATTTCCACCGGGTCGCGGCCGAGCAGATCATCGAGCTCGATCGGCCGCAGCTTAGCGATCGACACCCGTCCCTGCATGAGGTCCTCCAGAGAGGGCACGGTCATCAAGTTGATGCCCTCGGCGACACAGGTCTCGGCGAGTGCCTTGCGCACGCTGTGATGCGCCGAAGGCAGGGCCAGGATGATGTCGTGCACGTCAAGCTGGCGGGCCAGCGGGATCAGGTCAGCGAGCCGGCCGATGACGCTGACCCCCTGGATCTGGCGCCCGATCTTGCCGGGGGCATCGTCGAGTAGACCGACCACCCGATAGCCGGATGGATTGCGGGCCAGCTCACGCAACAGAAAATCAGCGGCCGAGCCGGCCCCGGCGACCAGCACCCGCTGGCCCGCATCGGGCACCCGGCTCGAGGCCAGGCGGTGCTCCTTCCAGGCGCGGTAGGCCATGCGGCTGCCGCCCATGAACACGACGAGCAAAAGCGGATCGAGGATCAAGGCGGCCCGAGGCACCGGCTCCCGCAGCACGAACAAAACCAGCGCCGTGGCCAGGGCGGCCGCGCCGCTGGCGCGCAGGATGCGCTTGAGGTCGGGCAGGCTGGCGAATTGCCAGATGCCGCGGTACAGGCCGAGTTGCCAGAAGATCACCGCTTGCAGGGGCAGCAGCCACAGCAATGCAGACAAGGCGGCGTCGAGCTGGTCGAGACGAAGGTTGAGGTCGTTGCTCAGCCAGTAGGCCCCCAGCCATGCAGTCGCCGCCGCCGCCACATCGTGCATGAAGGCCAGCAGGGTGCGTGGATTGATCATGTCTTTTCTCCGCTCAGCCGCCAGCGCCGGTCGATCCAGCCGAACAGGACCAGGTAGGCCGCGGCCAGGCCGGCCAGGATCGCCGGCCCGGTGGGATGGCGCTCGGCCAGGCAAGCGGTCAGGCCACTGGCGAACATGATCGCATAGGCGCCCAGGAGGATCCGGCGCACCGGCCAGCCCAGGCGGGCGAGGCGCTGGTAATAGTGTTCGCGATGCGCCTGCCAGAGGCGCTTGCCCGCGGCCATGCGGCGCAACAGTGTGACGCTGGCGTCGAGGATGAACGGCGAGAATGCCAGGAGAGGGAACAGGGGGGACCACAAACCGCGCAGCCAGCCTTCGATCCCCAGCGCGGCGGCCAGGAAACCAAGCGGAATGGCGCCGGCGTCCCCCATGAACAGTCTGGCCGGGGGGAAGTTGAAGCGCAGGAAGGCGGCGGCGGCGGCGGTCACGCACAGTGCAAGCAGCATCAGGTCGTTGGCCCCGGCGAGACCGGCGGCCAGTGCATAAGCGCCGAATCCGAAGACCGCCATGCCGCCGGCGAGGCCATCGAGTCCGTCCATGAAGTTGTACAGATTGGTCATCCAGATCAGCAGGAGTGCCAGCAACCCAGCCAGCCAGGCTGGCGTCGGCGCGCTGCCGGCCAGGCCAAGGAACAGTCCCGCCGCCAGAAGCTGGGCGAGCAGGCGCGGTACCGCGGGCAGGGGGCGGTAGTCGTCGAACAGGGATACCGCCGCGAGCAGGATGAGCGGCAGCCACCAGCCCATGCCGGCGGACATCACCACGAGGCCCGCGGCGATGCCGAGCAGGATGGCCAGCCCCCCGAAACGGGGCGTCGGCACGGTATGCATGGAACGTTCGTTGGGCAGGTCTTGCGGCAGCCAGGCCGCCGCCTTCGCCAGCAGTCCGCGCAGCAGGACATGAGCGAGGATGAGTACGGTCAGCGGCAGGACGAAGTCGTTCAAGGATGTCGGGAACGGTGCGCAGTCAGGCGTTCGGGCCGGGACTCACTGGGTCCCGCCGACGGTAAGTCCGTCGATGCGCAGGGTGGGTTGGCCAACACCCACCGGTACGCTTTGGCCTTCCTTGCCGCAGGTGCCCACACCCGGGTCGAGTGCAAGGTCGTTGCCCACCATGCGGATCCGGGTCAGGACATCGGGGCCGTTGCCGATCAGGGTGGCGCCCTTGACCGGGTAGGTGATGCGGCCGTTTTCGATGCGATAGGCCTCGGCCGCGGAAAATACGAACTTGCCGCTGGTGATGTCGACCTGACCGCCGCCGAAGTTGACGGCGTACAGGCCATCCTTCACCGAGGCGAGGATCTCCCCGGGGTCCTGGTCGCCGGCCAGCATGTAGGTGTTGGTCATGCGCGGCATGGGCAGGTGGGCGAAGGATTCGCGCCGGGCGTTGCCGGTCGGCGCCACGCCCATCAGGCGGGCGTTGAGGCGGTCCTGCATGTAGCCGCGCAGGATGCCATCCTCGATCAATACCGTGCACTGGGTCGGAGTGCCTTCATCGTCGATGTTGAGCGAGCCGCGCCGGTCGGGCAGGGTGCCGTCGTCGACCACGGTGACCCCGGCGGCGGCGACGCGTTCGCCCACACGGCCGGAAAACGCGGACGCGCCCTTGCGGTTGAAGTCGCCCTCCAGGCCGTGTCCCACCGCTTCGTGCAACAGGATTCCGGGCCAGCCCGGACCGAGCACCACGGTCAGGGTCCCGGCCGGAGCGGGGCGGGCGGCGAGGTTGGCGACGGCCTGATGCACAGCCTTCGCGGCGTAATCCTTGAGCATCGCGTCATCGAAATGACGGTAGTCGAAACGGCCGCCACCACCGGCCGAACCTTGTTCGCGGCGGCCATTTTCCTCCACGATGACCTGCAGGGACAGCCGCACCAGGGGGCGGATATCGGCGGCATGGCGGCCATCGAGCCCGGCGAAGTAGACCACCTCGTATTCGCTGGCGAGCGAGGCCATGACCTGGCTGACGCGGGGGTCGATGGCGCGGGCACAGGCCTCCAGACGGTGCAGCAGGGCCACCTTGTCGGCCTCGCTGAGCGAGGCCAGGGGATCGATCGGCGCATACAGACGATGCCCACCGACCGCAGCGCCCGTCACACGGCGGCTTCCCTCGCCGCCGTGCCGGGCGATGGCGCGCACGGTGGCCGCGGCGGCATCGAGGGCAGGGAGGGATACGTCGTCGGAATAGGCGAATGCGGTTTTTTCGCCCGCCACGGCACGCACGCCCACCCCCTGCTCGATGTTGAAGCTGCCCGACTTGACCTGGCCTTCTTCCAGGCTCCAGGCCTCGGAACGGGTGTACTGGAAGTACAGGTCGGCATCGTCCAGACGCCCGCCCCCGAGATGGTCGAACACGGCGTCAAGGCGGCCGGAATCGATACCGTTGGCGTCGAGCAGGAGTGCGCGCGCCGATTCGAGCGCGGCGTTCATGCCGGTCTCCAAACGATGCGCCGGATGCCGGTCTGGCAATCGAGGGTGCGATGGCGCAGGGCCGGCAGGCTGGAGCGCAGCGAGTCCTGATAGGCGCGGTTGATGCCGGCGATCACCACGCCGGAGCCGCGCGGCAGGCGGTCGAGGATGTTGCCCCAAGGGTCGACGATCATGCTGTCGCCATGTGTTTCGCGTCCCGAGAGGTGGTAGCCCCCTTGGGCCGGGGCGATGACGTAGGCCAGGTTCTCGATGGCGCGGGCGCGCACCAGGGTCTCGAAATGGGCCTTGCCGGTGGTGGCGGTGAAGGCCGCCGGCACGACGATGATGTCCACCTCGCCCATCGCCCGGTACAGCTCGGGGAAGCGCAGGTCGTAGCAGATCGACAGGCCGATGCGGCCGAACGGAGTATCGACCACCACCACGCTGTCGCCCGGCTCGATGGTGTTCTCCTCGCGATAGCGCTCATTGCCCAGATCGAGGCCAAACAGGTGGATCTTGTCATAGCGCGCGGCCAGCCGGCCCTTGTCGTCATAGACCAGGCAGCTGTTACGTACCTTGTCGGGGCGCTCGCAAGCGAGCGGCACCGAGCCGCCGATCAGCCAGATGCCATGTTTCTTCGCCTGCGCGGCGAGGAATTTCTGGATCGGCCCCTTGCCCTCGGTCTCGCGCACGTCCACCTTGTCCTGATCGGTCAGGCCCATGATGGCGAAATATTCCGGCAGCGCCACCAGCCGGGCACCGGCGCTCACCGCCATGGCGATCAGGCGCTCGGCCTCGGCCAGGTTGGCCGGGACGCTGGGGCCGGAAGCCATCTGGATGGCCGCCACACGGACGATGCCGGGGCCTTCGCTAGCGCGGGCGGGTTTTCCGGCGCGCGGGTTGGCGCGGTTGCGGGTCTTGGCAAAACTGGAGCTTGGTTTGGTGGTCACGCGGATTTCCGGGCTGGGAACGAATGCGAAAGGTACACGATGCACCGCCCTCGGGTCATCCCCGGCGCATCGAGTCGAAGAAGCCGGCGTTGTCCTTGGTGGCGCGTACCTTGTCGATGAGGAATTCCATCGCCTCCAGGTCGTCCATCGGGTAGAGCAGCTTTCTCAGCACCCAGATCTTCTGCAGCACGGCGGGGTCGATCAGCAGTTCTTCCTTGCGGGTGCCGGAGCGGTTGACGTTGATGGCCGGATAGACGCGCTTTTCCGCCATGCGCCGGTCGAGGTGGATCTCCAGGTTGCCGGTGCCCTTGAATTCCTCGTAGATGACGTCGTCCATGCGGCTGCCGGTGTCGATCAGGGCGGTGGCGAGGATGGTGAGGCTGCCGCCTTCCTCGATGTTGCGCGCCGCTCCGAAGAACCGTTTCGGCTTCTGCAGGGCGTTGGCATCCACACCCCCGGTGAGCACCTTGCCGGAGGTCGGCTGGACGGTGTTGTAGGCGCGCGCCAGGCGGGTGATGGAGTCGAGCAAGACCACCACGTCCTTCTTGTGCTCGACCAGGCGCTTGGCCTTCTCGATCACCATCTCGGCAACCTGGACGTGGCGGCTAGCCGGCTCGTCGAAGGTCGATGCGACCACCTCGCCGCGCACGGTGCGGCTCATCTCGGTCACTTCCTCGGGGCGTTCGTCAATCAGCAGCACGATCAGTACCGCCTCGGGATAGTTGGCGGTGATGGCGTGGGCGATGTGTTGCAGCATCACCGTCTTGCCCGACTTCGGCGGGGCGACGATCAGGCCGCGCGACCCCTTGCCGATGGGGGCGATGATGTCGATGATCCGCCCGGTCATGTTTTCTTCCGCCTTGATGTCCCTCTCCAGCTTGAAGGGCTGGTTGGGGAACAGCGGTGTGAGGTTCTCGAACAGGATCTTGTGCTTGAGCGCCTCGATGGGGCCGCCATTGGCCTTGTCCAGCTTGGTCAGCGCGAAATAGCGCTCGCCGTCCTTCGGGGTGCGGATCTCGCCTTCGATGGTGTCGCCGGTATGTAGGTTGAAGCGGCGCACCTGCGAAGGCGAGATGTAGATGTCGTCCGGGCTGGCAAGGTAGGAGGTGTCGGCCGAGCGGAGAAAACCGAAGCCGTCGGGGAGGATCTCCAGCACCCCGTCGCCATGAATGGTTTCGCCCTTTTTCGCCTTGCTTTTGAGAAGCGCGAAGATCAGCTCCTGCTTGCGCATGCGGTTGGCGTTCTCGATGCCGCTGGATTCGGCGATTTCCAGCAGCTGGCTGACATGGAGTTGCTTGAGCTCGGATAAGTGCATGGTGGTTCGGTGAGGCTGGTGCGTCACCCGGCGAACGCGGGAAACGGAGGGGCTGACGGGGGAGAAGGGAGGACCCGGCAGGAGACGCCGGGCCGAAGGAGACTAACGAAGCTCAGATGTGGCTGTCAATGAAGGCGGTGAGCTGCGACTTGGACAGCGCCCCCACCTTGGTCGCCTCGACAATGCCATTCTTGAAGATCATCAGGGTGGGGATGCCGCGGATGCCGTACTTGGGCGGCGTGGCCTGGTTTTCGTCGATGTTGAGCTTGCATACCTTGAGGCGGCCGGCGTATTCCTTGGCCACCTCGTCGAGGATGGGGGAAATCATCTTGCAGGGGCCGCACCAGTCGGCCCAGTAATCGACCAGGGTGGGTTGCGTGGACTGCAAGACCTCCTGCTCGAAGGTGTCATCGGTGACGTAATGGATATGCTCGCTCATTTGAGAACCTCGTGGGGGAAGTGGGGGGGCGGGCAAACGTTGGCCAAACTGGAAATCGCCGCTATCCTAGCGAAAAAGCTCCAGAGAGAAAAGCACATGACCTACGTTGTCACCGAGAATTGCATCAATTGCAAATACACCGACTGCGTCGACGTATGCCCGGTCGATTGTTTCCATGAAGGCCCCAATTTCCTGGTTATCGACCCCGAAGAATGCATCGATTGCACGCTGTGCGTGGCGGAGTGTCCGGCCGAGGCCATCTTTGCCGAGGACGACGTGCCGGACGACCAGCGCCAATACATCCAGATCAATGCCGAACTGGCCCGTGTCTGGCCGGTGATCGTGGAGAAGAAAGACCCGCCCGCCGATGCCGATGACTGGCGGGGCAAGGCCGGCAAGCACGCGCTGCTGCGCCGCTGAACGGTCAGCGCCGCAGCGTGGGCCGCGGTGCAGGCCGGAAAGCGCGCACCGCGCGGCGCAGGCGGATCAATTCGTCTTCACCCGCCCCCGCATAGCGCACCCCGACATACAACTCGCTGATCTTGCCGATCGCGCGGGCCAGATCCGGGCGCGCCTGAGCGGCGCGCCGCGCGAATGCGCGCGGTCCCTCACTGGCTGCGCGGACCAGGCCTATCCGCGCCAGGCGCTTACAGAAGCGCGCATAGAGACGGCTGGCCGCATCCCGGTCGCGTGAGCCTGCTGGCCCAAGCAGCCCTGCGAGCAGGACCAGCACGAACAGCGCCGCGATACCCAAAGCGGCCCACAACATCGCCTCGAGACTGGCCAGGGTGGGGTGGATCCCAGCCAGGAACTGACGCTGGCGTTCGTGGTTGAAGCCGATCACCCACAGGTTCCAGCGATTGTTGAGGGTGTCCCAGGCCAGCCGAACGGGTTTCAGCCAGCCGATGTCGATCATTGCGAAGGGGCGCTCCGCCCGTGGCAGTGCGGCGACACTGCCGGATTCGACCCGTTCTGGGGCGATTGCGGCGGTGGGGTCGACCCGTCGCCAGCCCTCGTCTTCCAGCCACACCTCGGCCCAGGCGTGGGCGTCCCGGCCGCGCACGATCCAGTACTCGCCGATCGCGTTGTACTCGCCGCCCTGGTAGCCGGTCACCACCCGTGCCGGGATGCCGGCGGCGCGCATCAGCACCACGAATGCGCTGGAGTAATGCTCGCAATAGCCGGCGCGGCTGGCGAACATGAAATCGTCCATGGCGTGCTCGCCCAGATGGGGCGGATTCAGGGTGTAACGGAAGGGCTGCGTGCGGAAGTGGCGCAAAGCCTCGTCCACCACTGCAGCTGCGTCTCCCCGGGCCGCCCATGCCCGTGCCAGGGCATGCGTTTTCGGGTTGCGCCCCTCGGGCAGTGCCAGCGCCCGGGCACGATCCGCCGCAGAAAGCCCGCCGGCGTCGAGGCGGTAGTCAGGATGCGCCTTGACCCGGTAGTGCAGTCGTTCCTTGACCGGCTTGTCGGCCAGCCATTGCAGGTCAGCGGTGAGTCGCGCATTGGCCTCGGCAAGTTCGGTCGCCAACCCCGCAACGAACAGCCAGCGTTGCGCGTGCGGCTCGAGTGTGACGCGATATTCGATCGCTTCGCCGCGCGGCTCCAGATCGAACGGGTCGGCCGGACGCGGGCTGCCACCCTCGCGCCAGCTCAGACCGTCGTAGTGCCAGAACACCGGGCCGCGCCAGTACAGGGTCTCCGACGCCGGCTTTGCCCCGGCGGCGAATTCGGCGCGGAATGCGGGCTGGTTGGACAACATCAGGCGGCTGATACTGCCCGGGGACATTTGGTCCGAGAGGCCGCTTTGCGCATGCTCGATCTGGATCAGGCCGCCCAAGGGCGCGGGGATGCGCGGCACCAGGACGAACAGCGCCAAAGTCAGCGGCAAGGCCTGCAGAAGGAGCATTGCGGCGGTGCCAAAATGCCGGCGAAACTGCAGTCGCCCCAAAAATGCGGCCTCGCCGTGCAGGCTGGCCAGCGAGGCGGTCAGGGCCAGCGCGCTGAACATGGCATAGGCCGCCACGGGCAGGGACTGGTCTTCCAGAAAACCAGCCAGGAGCAGGAAATAGCCGACCAGGACGAGGATGCCGTGGTCGCGGGCGTCGCGTGTCTCCAGGAGCTTCAGTCCGGTGAGCAGGACCAGCAGGCCCACCCCCGCTTCCGGCCCGATCAGGGTGCGGTATTCGAGCAGGATGCCGACCAGACTGGGCAGTGCCAGAAGCAAGGCCGGCCAGCGCGGCACGCGCGGATAGCGGCGGGCGGCCTGGATACCGCGCCAGAGCGCGCAACCCAGCCACATGAGACCGATCCAGAGCGGCAGACGGCCGACGTGCAGCGCCACCACCAGCGCCAGGGGTAGGGCCAGCCAGGCGAAGCGGGCGAGTTGGGGATTGTTGCCCAGGCCGGTCAAGTCGTTTCCGTCCGGGTGCCGTGTCGGGCCAGGTATTCGAGGGCCTGGCGCAGGTGTGCCTCGCCGCGCCCGCTTTGCAGCCGACGCCCGGGCAGAGTCATGCCCCAGTCCTGGCCGGCGGCCTCGGCGTCGAGCGCCCAGCGTGCGAGCCGCGACAGGCGGGCCTCGGTCTCGCGCTCCGGCGCGGCCTCCCAGTCCAGCCATACCCCGCCGCCGCGCTCACCAGCGAATGTCTTGCTGAGCAGCCCCTGACTGCGTGCCACCGCCTTCCAGGCAATACGACGCAAGGGGTCGCCGGGGTGGTATTCGCGCAGGCCGGCGAACTCGGCCTCTTCCACCCGGGCCGCCCCACCGCCACCGCCCTCGCCTCCGCCCGCGGGCAGGGGCAGGGCATCGGCCGCCGGGCGCGGATACACCAACGCCCCCCAGTCGAGCTGGAACACCGTCCAGCCACGGAACAGGCCGAGCGGCCAAGTCGAGGCCAGCACCAGCCGTCCGGGACGGTGATAGCCGCGCCGGGTCTGGGGTAGGACGAGACGCAACTCGCCGCTGTCGCGGCCGGCGATGTCCAGCGGCGGCGAGCTGTCACCCGCGCCGTGCAAAGTGAGCGCATAACGCGGCCGCGCATTCAGGTTCTCGACCCGTAACGGGAACACCGCCGGCTCGCCGGCATAGACCGGCCGCACGGCCGCGGCAGAGAGCACCAGTCCGGCCAGGTTGCGCTGGGTGTGGATCAGGCTCACCGTGCCTAGGCTGGCGAGCAGGAAGGTGAACAGGTAGCCCAGGCTGATGCCGTAATTGAGCGAGCCGATGAACAGGCCAAACAGCAGCGCGGCATAGAGCATCCCAAGCCGGGTGGGCAGGATGTAGAGCCGGCGCACGCCCAGGACGATGGGCCCGGCCTCCATGCGGGGTGCGCGCCAGGGCAGTCGTAGCCGCAGCATGCCGGGCTCGACTAGGGGATCGCCACCTCGGCGAGGATGCGCGCCGCCCAGTCCTCGTCGCCCTGTCCACCGGCGGCGGGCCGCAGGCGGTGGCCGACCACCGCCGGCAGCACGGTCTGCACGTCCTCGGGCAGGACGAAATCACGTCCTTCCAGCCAGGCCCAGGCCTGCGCCGCGTGCTTGAGGGCGAGACTGCCGCGCGGGCTCAAACCCTCGGCGAAACGCGGGTCGGCGCGGCTGGCGGCGATCAGCGCCTGCAGGTAATCGAGCAGGGCCTCTGAAACCTTCACCGCGCGCACCGCAGCCTGCGCCGCGAGCAGGTCCGCCGCCACGAGCGAGGCTTGCAGGTCGGCCAGCAGCTCCCGCCGGTCACGCCCGGAGAGCAGCTCGCGTTCGGCGGCATGGGCCGGGTAACCGAGACGGATGCGCATGAGGAAGCGGTCGAGCTGTGACTCGGGCAAGGGAAACACGCCCACTTGTTCGAGCGGGTTCTGGGTGGCGATGACGAAGAATGGCGTCGGCAACGGCCGGGTCTCGCCTTCGATACTCACCTGACCTTCCTCCATGGCCTCGAGCAAGGCGCTTTGCGCCTTCGGGCTGGCGCGGTTGATCTCATCGGCCAGGATGAGCTGGGAAAATATGGGGCCGGGATGGAAGCTGAATCCGCCTGTATCGCGATCGAACACCGCGGCGCCGAGGATGTCCGCCGGCAACAGGTCGCTGGTGAACTGGATGCGCTGGAATCCCAGCCCCATCCCCTTCGCCAGCGCATGCGCCAGGGTGGTCTTGCCCACCCCGGGCACGTCTTCCATCAGCAGGTGGCCGCGCGCCAGCACGCAGGCCAGGCACAGGCGGACGGCGCGTTCCTTGCCGAGAATGATCCGGTTGAGCTGGTCGCTGAGTTGAGCGAGCGGAGGCGTCATGGCGGTGCCGGGTCGGAAAGGGATGGGCGCATTGTTCACCGAATCGCCGGACATGACCAGCCTGGGTGGCGCACCGATACGGTGCCGGCCATGCACCGGAGCGGGGCGTTTCCGGGCGGGCCGGGGGTGGGCGGAGCGGCCGCAGGCGCGGTTTTTTCTGGCACGCGGATTGCCTCTGTTCTTCAGCAACCAATCACAGGATCGATTCATGTTTGACAATGCGACCCCGCATTCCAATCCGGCGGTCGGGCCGCTCCCCAGCGGGGCGTCCTGGGACCCGCCGGTCGGTGCGCGTCCGCTCGACCTGGCGCGCATGCTGGAGACTCTGGTCAACAACCTCGAAGGCATGCTGTTCCGCTGCCGCATCGACGCGCAATGGACCATGCTGTTCGCCAGCGGCGGCTGTCGCGAGCTGACCGGCTATGCGCCGGAGGATCTGGTGTTGAGCCGGCGGGTTTCATACGAGTCGATCCCCCATCCCGAGGACCGTGTCCGGGTGCGCGCGGCGCTGCTCGAAGCGGTCCGGGGGCGGCGTCCGTATCGGGTCGAATACCGTATCCGCCGTGCCGACGGCGAACTGTGCTGGGTGGCCGAGCGTGGCCGGGGCGTCATCGACGAGACTGGCGAGCTGGTGCTGGAGGCCTTTGTCGAAGACATCGGCGAACAGGTGCGGGCGCGCGACGACCTGGCCCTGGCCGAGGCCCGCTATCGCAGTATCTTCGAGCACAGCAGCGAAGGCATCTTCCAGACCACCGCCGATGGCCGCTACCTCAACGCCAACCCGGCCCTGGCCGCGATCTATGGCTATGACTCGCCCCTCGAACTGATGCGCGAGCTCCAGGATATCGGAAACCAGCTCTATGTCGATCCCGAGCAGCGCCGGCGATTCAAGCGCCTGATGGCGGAAAAGGGCGCGGTGCAGGACTTCGAGTCGCAGATCCGGCGTCGCGACGGCAGCCTGATCTGGATCAGCGAGAACGCCCATTCGGTATTCGGTCCGGACGGCGAATTCCTCTATTACGAAGGCACGGTGCTCGACATCACCGAGCGCCGCCGGCACGAGGAGGAACTGGAGCATCATGCCAACCACGACCAGCTCACCGGCCTGCCCAACCGCAACCTGCTCACCGACCGCCTGCAGCAGGCCATCCGTCTGGGCGTGCGCAACAGCCAGTACGTGGTGGTCGCCTTCATCGACCTGGACAACTTCAAGTTCATCAACGACAGCCTCGGCCACCTGGTCGGTGACCAGCTGCTAATCGAGATCGCCCGCCGCCTGCGCGAGTGCATGCGCGACACCGACACCGTCGCCCGCTACGGCGGCGACGAATTCGTGCTGGTGCTCTCCGGCTATTACCAGATCGGTCCGGTGGTGCGTCTGCTGGAACGGGTGATCGAGGCCATCGCCCGGCCGGTGGAGATCGAAAGCAACGAATTGTTCGTCACCTGCAGCATCGGCGTCGCACACTATCCGGTCGACGGTGCCGATGCCCAGACCCTGCTGCGCCATGCCGATGCGGCGATGTATCTGGCCAAGGAAAGGGGCAAGAACAATTTCCAGTTCTTCACCAAGCGCCTCAACCAGATCGCCACCGAGCGGGTGCGCATCGAAAGCGGTCTGCGCCGCGCTCTGGAGCGGGACGAGATCGAGGTCTGGTTCCAGCCCAAGGTTGATCGCGAGCGGCGTTGCGTCGGCGTCGAGGCCCTAGCGCGCTGGCACAGCGCCGAATACGGCCCGGTGCCTCCTGCCCAGTTCATCGGCGTGGCCGAGGACAGCGGCCTGATCGAGCCGATCACCGAATACATCCTGCGCGAGGCCTGTCGTCAGGCGGTCCGCTTGATGCGGCGGGGACGTCCGTTCCACGTCGCAGTCAACCTGTCGCCGCGCTCGTTCCGCCAGGACGGGCTGCCGCGCATGGTCGCCGATGTGCTGGGCGAGACCGGCCTGCCTGCACCCCTCCTGGAACTGGAGATCACCGAGAGCGCGATGGCTGGCGACATCGACCGCTGCATCGCCAGCCTCTATGCCATCAAGGCACTGGGGGTGCGCATCGCCATCGATGATTTCGGCACCGGCTACTCCTCGCTGCGGTATCTGCAACGTTTCCCCATCGACACCCTGAAGATCGACCGTTCATTCGTCGAGGACATCGCACGCACCCCGGAAGGCTGTCCGATCGCCGCCACCATCGTCAGCCTGGGCAAGAACCTGCGCCTGAACGTGGTCGCCGAAGGGGTGGAGGACGAGGCCCAGTTCGCCGTGCTGCGCGCATTGCAATGCGAGATGTACCAGGGCTATCTGTTCGCCCGGCCGATGCCGGTGGCCGAGTTCGAGGACGATTACAACGGCGCGACACCGGCCTGAAGCAGTCGGCGCTGGCCAGCGGCACGGCTTCCTGCTACGCTATACCCAAGTTAAATACTCGGGTATACACATGGCCGATCCAGACACCACCGGCACCGCGCCGGCCTTTCCAAAGCTGCTCAGCCTGCCCCGCATCGACCGCCCGGTGCATCTGCCGGTGGCGACCCCGGCTGAAGTGCAAGGCGTGGCCGACCTGCCTTCGCGCCTCTTGCTGGGTGACCTGGTGGAGGAGAGTTTCCGTTTCGAAAAACGCGGCTGGTCCGCTGAGTGGCGGGATGCGGAGGGCCACCGCGCCCGCTTCCGCTACGCCGGCAAGCTGTCCTCCCTGGAGCTCGCATTCGCGGGCGACGAGGTGGTCACCCTCACCCAGGCCGAGCGTTTCGACGACCTTGGCCATACGGTCCAGACCGTCCACCCTGGCGCCTGGCTCGACAAGCTCGGCCAGAGGCTGGAGGCCGGCTACAACCTGCGCGTGTTCCCGCACCGCGAGGAAGACGCCGTGGCGGGCGGCTTTCCCGATGGTCATCGGACCACCCTGGTCATGCCGGTGCCGGCCGACCGCCTGCTGGCCCTCTTCGATCTGCACAAGGCTCTTGCCGCCGACGCGAGCTTGCGCACCCCGGTGGATGCCTATGTGCGCTACGGCTTCAGCGTGGTGAACTACATCGAGGGCCGCACCCCCCCGATGCTTGCGCACCCGGTCGGTCTGGTCATGCACCATGTCAACGCGCTTGGCACCCCGGCGGCCGACATGCCGGCGCACGAGACCGATGGCGAAGGGGAAACCGCCTGGACCCTGCAACGCAGCCACTACCTCTATGTGGCCCATGTCCACCTGCGCGAGGTGGAGCGGCTGGTGGCGCGCCTTGCGGCGGCCGGCTTCATCGCCCGGGTCGGAGAGGGCGCGGAGGGCTACCCCTTCGGGGCCGAATTCGGCGCCGCCCTGTTGCCGTTCGGCTACGAATATGCCGCCCGCAATGCATGGTGGTTCGACCGTGCCCGCAGTCGGCGCATGTTCTATCCCCAGTTCGCCGACGTCGAGGATCGCAATGCCGGCGGCATGGGCGGGGAGCTCTGGGCGCGGGCATTAATCCGCGATGCACAGAAGCTCTCTGACCGCTTCAAGGCCGACACCGCGCGGGTGTTCGCCGAAGGGCTGGCCCGCGGGCTGGGCCGGCACGAGGCCGGGCAGCTGCACTGAGGCCGGGGCGGCTCACTTCTCGCGGATGGTCGACACCTCGTCCTGCTTGAGCATCATCTTCTTGCCATCCTTGGTGACGAACTGGACGTAACGGTCGTCGGACACGTCCGGGCGCTTGCTGGAGACGAACTCGCGTCCGTCCTTGGTCTGGATGACATAGGTGGTGCCGCGGCCAGAGCGATGAGTACGAGCAGGGTGCGCATGGCGGTCTCCTTGTCGGGGGATGCATCTACCGATTATGGCCACGCCCGGGTCGGGGTCAAGCCGGTCCGGGCGCGGTTTCAGGCCCGGCGATGAAGCGGGCGACGAATGCGCCGACACTGTCGGCCGGCAGCGGCAGCCAGCCGTCATGGCCACTGCCGGGCAGGCAGCCGATGGCCTCGCCCGCCAGGCTGAACAGGGCATCGACGCGGAATTCCCGGCAACCGACCGGTTGCACCAGTTCGATGCGGTCGCCGAGCGCAATGCGGTTCTTCACCTCGATGCGGGCCAGCCCGCGTCCGGCATCGTATTCGACGATGTCGCCCACATACTGGCTGCGGCCCGATTCGGAGTGGCCGCGCAGGTAGTTCTGGTATGCGGCGGGGGTGTGACGCTGGTAGAAACCTGCGGTGTAGCCGCGGTTGGCCAGCCCTTCGAGCTGGCCGAGCAGGCGCGGATCGAACGGCCGCCCGGCGATTGCGTCGTCGATGGCCTGACGATAGGCCTGGCAGGCGCGGGCAACGTAATACGGACTCTTGGTGCGGCCTTCGATCTTGAGCGAATCGACGCCGATCCCGATCAGGCGCTGGACATGCTCGATGGCGCGCAGGTCCTTCGAGTTGAGGATGTAGGTGCCGTGCTCGTCCTCCTCGATCGGCATGTAGCTGCCCCGGCGGCGCTCGTTCTCCTCCAAGAGCCATACGTCGCCGGCCGCGTCGCTGCGGGCCGGGTTGAGCTTGTAGTCCCAGCGGCAGGCATTGGTGCAGGCGCCCTGGTTGGGATCGCGATGGTTGAAATAGCCGGAAAGCAGGCAACGGCCGGAATAGGCCACGCACAGCGCGCCATGCACGAACACCTCCAGCTCGGTCTCGGGGCAGGCGTACCGGATCTCGGCGATCTCCTCCAGCGACAGCTCGCGCGACAGGATCACGCGCGCCACACCGGCCTGGCGCCAGAACCGTACCGCGGCGGCATTCACCGTATTCGCCTGCACGGAAAGGTGGATCGGCATCTTTGGCCAGGTCTCGCGCGCCAGCAGGATGAGGCCGGGATCAGCCAGAATCAGTGCGTCGGGGCCGAGCGCCACCGCCGGGGCCATGTCATCGAGATAAGTCCTGAGCTTGGCGCCGTGCGGATAGATGTTCGACACCAGATAAAACGCATGTCCGCCGGCATGGGCGCGGCGGATGCCCTCGGCCAGCACTTCGAGGTCGCCGAAGTCGTTGTTGCGCACACGCAGGGAATAGCGCGGCTGGCCGGCATAGACCGCCGTGGCCCCGAACGCGAATGCGGTGTCGAGCATGGCCAGGCTGCCGGCCGGGGCGAGGAGTTCGGGGCTGCGGATCACGGTGCATGGAGGCGGCGGACGGGCGCGGATTGTACCGCGCCCGCAGGCGCATGCCCCGGGGCGTTTCCGGCTATGCGCGCCGATGCGCGGCGCTCCAGTCCCAGAACGCCTCGGCGCTGAGCGGACGCCCGAACAGGTAGCCCTGGATCAGGTCGCAATCGTGCTGGCGCAGGAATTCGAGCTGGGCCTCGGTCTCCACGCCCTCGGCGGTGGCCTGGATGTCGAGGCTGTGCGCAAGCCCGACGATGGCGGCGACGATGGCAGCATCATCCTGGTCCTCGGTGATGTCGGTGACGAATGAGCGGTCGATCTTGAGGCTGTGCACCGAGAACCGCTTCAGGTAGGTGAGCGATGAGTAGCCGGTGCCGAAGTCATCGATGGCCACCCGAACCCCCAGTCCGGCGAGACGATCCAGCACCTCGGCGCCGGCGTCGACGTCCATCAGCGTGCTCTCGGTGATTTCAACCTCCAGATCGGCGGCGGCGAGCCCGGTTGCCTCCAGCGTCCGGGCGATGCTTTCGTACAGATCGCCCTGGCGGAACTGGCGGGCGGAGAAATTCACCGCCACGCGCAGCCCCGGCAGGCCCTTCTCCTGCCAGGCGCGTACCTGACGGCAGGCCGTATCCAGAATCCAGCGCCCCACCGGCAGGATGAGTCCATTACCCTCCAGGATTGGAATGAATTCGACCGGGGATACGCTCCTGCCTTCCATGTTCCAGCGCAACAGGGCCTCGACGCCGATCAAGCGCCCCTCTGCCGCATCCACCTTGGGCTGGTAGACGATGCTGAATTCGCCGCGTTCGAGGGCGTGGTGCAAGCGGTTTTCGAGCAGCAGGCGCTGCCTCGCCTGCTGGTTGAGCTCCTCGGTGAAGAAGCGGTAGGCGGCGCGCCCGGCCGCCTTGGCCTGGTGCATGGCGATATCTGCATTCTTGAGCAGATCGTCGGCGTCCATGGCATCGGCCGGATACAGGGTGATGCCAATGCTGAGGGATACATGCATGACATGGCCCTCGAGCGGAAAGGGCCGCCTCATCGCTTCGATCAACTTTTCGGCGAGCAGGGCTACGTCTTCGGCCGCGCCACAGTCCTCGATCAGGACGGTGAATTCGTCGCCGCCGAAGCGCGCTACGGAGTCGGACTTGCGTACATGCTCGCTGAGCCGCTCGGACACGTCTTTGAGCAGATGATCACCGCTGGCATGGCCGAGTGCGTCGTTGACCGCCTTGAAATGGTCCAGGTCGATGAACAGCACCGCCAGGTTCTGGCCGGACCGCGCCGCGCGGCTCAATGCATGATTGAGGCGATCCTGAAACAGATAGCGGTTGGGCAGCCCGGTGAGACTGTCATAGTTGGCGAGGAAGGACAGCCTGCGTTCGGTTTCGCGTGCCTCGGTCACGTCCTGGACCGTACCGATCAGGCTGAATTCGCCGCCCCCGCCACGCGCCGGTTCGGCGAGTAAAACCAGGGTGCGCAGGCTGCCATCCGTGGCGCGGCGGCGGACCTCGCAAGCGTCCAGGCCGCGCTCGGGGCCCTGGTCGAGCAACATCGCCAGACGCGGCCGGTCTTCCGCCACGACGCATTCCAGCATCGCCTCACGTCCGGGCTTGAATCTTTCCGCTTCGACGCCGAGCACCGGATAGGCCTGTTCGGACCACTCCATCCGGCCGCTGGCCGGCTCCCATTCCCAGCTGCCAATGCCGGAGATGGACTGCGCCGCAGCCAGCAACTGGTGCGAGCGGCCCAATTTGCGCGCCATGCGGTTGAGGTCGGCCGCCAGTTGCGCCAGTTCGTCCTCGCCGCGTACCGGCAGGCGCCGATCCAGCTCGCCGCGGGCGAATGCCTGGGCCGCGTCGCGCATCTCCAGCAGCGGCCGGGTCAGGCTGCACGACAGGCGCCAGCTCATGAGGCCGCCGATGCCCAGCACCACCAGCAGGGATATTCCCCCGAGCGCCAGCAGGTGGGCACTGTACTGGTCGCGGAAATAACGGCCCTGCGCCGCAAGGTCCGCCACACTTTTTTCCAGCGCCGAGTTGTCGATGCGTGCCCGGGCATGGCCCACCAGGGTGTCGCCATAGCCGATCGCGAACAGGAGCTCGCTGTCGTCGGGGCGCTCGGTGACGATCGCCTCACCCGGGCGAGGCTTTTGCGCAAGCGCGACGCGCTCGCCATAGCGCCGGTTTTCCTCGCTGCCATCGGTGAGTATCCGTCCTTCCTGGTCGAGGATAATGAACTCGGTGACTGGCAGCCAGAGCCGGATCTGTTCGATCTCCTCGTTGAGACGGGAGATGTCGAGCCGGTAGAGCGGGTTGAACAGGCGATTGCTGAGGTAATCGCCGTTGCGCCGGAGGGACTCGGCATGCTTGCGGGTCAATCCTTCGCGCAGGGTGTGTTCCATGGCCCTCTCGGTCAGCGCCAGGCGCTGGGTGGCCAATGACCCCGCCGCAAGCAACAGGAACAGGGTGAACACCCCGAGCAGCAGAGCGATGATCAGCGCAAAACGGGTATCAATGCCCAGGCGCCGATGCCCGCGGTCCCCGGGCCGAGTCTCTCCAGTCCCCATCAATGCCCCTGTTCCGCAGCGGCAATGCGGCGCAGCGCCGCCAGATCGGCCGCGTTCAGGCGTTCGAAACGGGCGATCTCCCCGGCCTGGGCCAGTGCCGCGCGTCCGACCTCGTAGCCGCTCAGTTCTTCCAGCGCAGACATCACCGCCTCGCGCAGGGTGGGCGAGACCCCACGCCGGAATGAAAACAGCCAGCGCAGGATCGGCGGTGTGCGGTGAAAGATGCGCAGACGGGCGCGCAGCACATCAGGCAGGCGTTGCCAGTCGCCTTCGTTGAATGCGGCCGCATCCGCCTCGCCGCGCTCGACGAGATAGGCCTGGTTGAGTTCCGAGCCGGCGAACACATAGCGGACGGCGCCGCGCTGTTCCGGTGCTTCGACAGGAATCACGCGCAGACCGGCCTGGCGCAGCGCGTTGCGCGGCAGATGGAAGGCCGAGCTGGAACGGGGGGCCTCGAATGCGATGACCCGGCCACGCAGGTCGGCCAGGGTCTCGATGGGACTGTCGATGCGGGTGAAGAACACCGCGTGGTATTCGCGCTGACCCCGGCGCCAGACCAGCATGGCGGGTTCGAGATGCTGCGCCCGGCCGGACAAGGCGAGTGTGGGGAACACCCCTTCGGGCACGGCATCGACCTCTCCGGCCCGGATCCGCTCGCTCATTTCATCGATCGACTGAGCGATCACCAGTGGCGCCAGGGCAACGCCGCGCGGCCCGAGCGCGGCGTCGAGCGCCTGATGCAGGGGGCGATACATGCGTAATGCAAAGTCGGGCTGGTCAGCGCGTTCGTTCACCACCCCGAGCCGGAAGGCTTGTTTCGTGCTGGCCGCACGGCCGGGTGCGGGCAACCAGAGCAGCAAAGCGACCGCGCCCAGGCGCATCAGCATGCGGCGGCGGGTATGTGGGGGATCCTCGACGGGGGGCATGGGGTCGATTTCCGGTATAGGCGCAGAGCCCCTTATAGCAGACCAATATGACTGGCAACAGCTTCCCCGGCGCGTGGCGGGAGAGGCAGGCGCAAAAGTGGTTTACTCTCGTTAATAGTTGATTATAATTGTCGAGTATTCAATCGTCTGAAGGGATCCACCCATGTCCATCGAATTCATTGCCGCAGCCCGCGCCGGCGATCGCGCCGCCTGCCAACGTCTGCTCGACACCGGCGTGTCCCCCGACTGGGCTGACGAGAACGGCGAGACCGCGCTCATGGCCGCGGCCGGGTCCGGCCGGCTGGATGTGGTCGAACTGCTCCTCGCCGCCGGCGCCCAGGTCGATGCCCGCGATGGCAACGGCTGGACTGCGCTGTTCAAGGCGGCCTACAACCATGAGCTGGACACCGGTCATGCGCCGGTGGTGAAGGCATTGATCGACGCCGGCGCCGACGTCAACGCCACCATCCACTTCGGCATCACACCGCTGATGCTGGCCGCCGGGGGCGGCGAGGGCGCGGTGTGCGAGGTGCTTCTGGCCGCCGGAGCCGACCCCAAGGCCGTCAACGAAGCCGGCCGCACCGCCCTGCAGATGGCCAAGGAGCGGCACTGGGTCGATGTCATCAACCTGCTCTACGAGGCCACAGGCTTCGTGCCTGAAACCGAGGGCGCATGTTCCACCACCGGCCAGCGCGGCCCGTCGGATGCCCGCGTGGTGAGCTTCATGCCACGCCGGGCGCATTGACCCGATTTTCCATCAGGCAGGCCTGACGGGCTGCACGAGCGCTGGCGGCCGCTTTCGGGCGACTGCCGGGGCCGGCCATGTCACCCCTTCACTGTTTTTCGACACTGTACTGCACGCGCAGGATGTGTTCGCCGCCGGCGGGCACTTCCACCCCGTTGTCGAGGGCGTTGCCGCTCTCCACGCACACCATCTCGCGCCAGCCGCCCTGTCCGGCGCGTCCCGGGCCAAAGTCGCCCATCTTTTCCGCCTTGTCCTGCCCGGGCGTCCAGACCACCGTGGACTGGCTGCCTTGCTTGGCGATGCGGATGCAGCGGGCCAGACGCGCATCCTCGATGACGCAGTCCGCCGCGGTGTCCAGATACACCCGGTCGACCTCGCCGGCACAGATGATCGCGCCTGCCTGGCGCTTGCGCGCGCCGCCGTCCACCTTATCGACGTAGCTTGCGCCGTCGAGGCCGTGGATGCGGATGTCGGCGATATCGCCGATGTGGAAATAGGTGTGCAGGGCCTCGCCGATGCGGAATGCGGCCCCGCCCTGGTTCCGGGTGGCGAGATCGATCGTCAACGTGGTGCCGACCCGGGCGACGAGCTCGAGCTCGCACGGGTGTGGCCACTGCATGCGGCTGGTTTCGTTGCCGACCAGACGTAGGCGCAGCTCGGTCTCGCCGCCGGGCAGGACAGCGCTGGCGACCACCTCCCAGGGCACGGTGCGGGCGAAACCGTGTCCGGGATACCCGGCTTCGCGTCCATGCGGCCCGAACCAGGGCCAGCACACCGGCACGCCGCCGCGAATCGATTTGCCCGGCGCGAACGTGGCGCGATCGGACAGCCAGATCACCGGCTCGGCCTGATCTTTCGGCGACCAGGTGGTGAGGTGACCGCCCTGCAGGCAGATCTCGGCGCGGGCCAGGGGATTGTCGATCACGGCAAACACGAGGCCGCTATCGTGGACGCGGAATTCGAGCTGGCCGGGAATGGCGTGACGGGAAAGATCGGCAGAAACGGACATGATAATCTCCGGAGTTGAATATTAGAAATAGCTTATAATGAGGCTTGGGGCATCGGTCTGGATCGGTGACCTGTTCGCCATGCTAGCATGGCACCGTGTTTGGTTCAGCCGCGCGGGCATGGAGCCCGCCCCGAATTCCGAATTGACTGAGGAGAGCGCAGATGTTGAAGTTGCTGGGTGGTTTTGTCGGCGGGATTCTGTTCACTGCCATCGCGGGCTACCTGATGATGCCTAGTTTGATGTTCAACGAGACGGCGAGCCCGTTTGGCATGGAAGAGACCATCGCCCGCATCCAGCACAACATCGACGGCAATCCCGAGCTGAAGGAAAAGGGCTGGTCGCTCTCCGGGCTGCGCAATCCCGCCCGGGCGGTGCAGGCCGATGGCGGCAACGTCCTGCCGGTGATGATGGTCGAGGCCTGCTCGACCAAGTATTCCGCACCCATCCTCAAGGAGGACACGGTGCGTTTCCTGTCCATCCTCATGCCCTGCAAGATCTCGGTCTACAAGAAAAATGACGGCAAGGTATACATCGGCACCATGAATGCCGGCCTGATGGGACGCATGTTCGGCCCCTTGGTCGGTGACGTGATGGCGCAGGTGGCTGAGGACCAGAAGAAGTTCCTCGAATTCGATCCCTCCAAGCCGGCGCCGGAGATGATCCTGCCCAAGGCCAGCGAGGGTGGCGCGGGTGGCGGAAGCGGGGCCGGCGGCGGCTGCTAAAGCGGCCCGGACCATCCATCGATCCACACCCTTGGGGGAAACATGTCGTACACTCGAACGCATTCATTCCTGGTCGGGCTGCTGGCGTTGCTGTTCATGCTGAGCACGCCTTTCGCGCGGGCGAAGTCCGCTTCGGAACCGGCCGCCAATGTGCCGCCGCAGGCCCGGCTGACGGGGTCCACTGCCGACCACAGCAAATTCAGGGAACTCCAGCAAGACTTCAAGTCCGGCCCCGAGGTCACCCGCGCCTGCCTTTCCTGCCACACCGAGGCGGCCAAGCAGGTGCACCAATCCACCCACTGGACCTGGGAATTCCTCAACCCGAAAAGCCAGCAGCGCCTGGGCAAGAAGAACGTCATCAACAACTTCTGCACGGCCGTGCCGTCGAACTATGCATTCTGCACCGCCTGTCACGTCGGCTATGGCTGGAAGGATCAAAATTTCAATTTCGCCTCGCAGGAAAACGTCGACTGCCTGATTTGCCACGAGTCCACCGGCACTTACCGCAAGATTCCCGGTCTGGCCGGACACCCCACCTACAAGGACATGGAGTTTCCCGCCGGTTCCGGCCGCATCGTCAAGGCCCCGGACCTCAAGGCCGTGGCGCAAAGTGTGGGCAAGACTGGTCGCCGCAACTGCGGTGCATGCCATTTTTACGGCGGCGGCGGCGACGCGGTGAAGCATGGCGATCTCGACAGTTCGCTCACCAACCCCCGCCGCTATCTCGACGTGCACATGGACAAAGACGGCCTCAACTTCAGTTGCGGCACCTGTCACAAGACCACCGGCCACGCCGTGCCCGGCAGCCGCTATGCCCCCACTGCCAGCGACGACGAGCCTGGAGCGCACATCCGCGGCAAGGAATCAGGCAACCCCGCCACCTGCCAGTCCTGCCACACCCACAGTCCGCACCGCCAGGCGCGACTGAACACCCACGCCAACAAGATCGCCTGCCAGACCTGCCATATCCCGGAGTTTGCCCGCGCCCAGCCGACCAAGATGTGGTGGGACTGGTCCACGGCGGGCCAGATGGATGCCGCCGGCAAGCCCTTCAAGCGCAAGGACAGCACGGGACACGACGCGTATGACAGCCGCAAGGGCGACTTCAAGTACGAATCCAATGTCATTCCGGAATACATCTGGTTCAATGGCACGGTGAACTACACCCTGCGCGAAACCAAGCTGGACCCCACCCAGGTGATCAAGATCAACAGCTTCGAGGGCAGCCCCGGGGACGGCCGCTCGAAGATCTGGCCGATCAAGGTGTTTCGGGGCAAGCAGCCGTATGACGTGGGCAACAACCAGCTCCTGGTGTTCCACACCTACGGCCAAGATGACAGCGCCCTGTGGGCCAACTTCAACTGGGACAAGGCCATCGCCTTCGGCATGAAAGAGATCGGCGCCGAATACAGCGGCCAATTTGCATTCGTCGAGACCGAGATGGCCTGGCCCATCACCCACATGGTGGCCCCCAAGGAAGACGCGCTCACCTGCGCCCAGTGCCACGCACCTTCCGGCGGCGTCGGACGGCTGGACAAAGTGCCGGGCATCTACATCCCGGGGCGCACCCCCCACGAACTGCTCGACCGGGCCGGCTGGGGTCTTGCCCTGCTCTGCCTGGTCGGCGTCATCGGTCATGGCGGCATCCGTATCTGGGCCGCCCGCAAAGGAGCCCGAAAATGAGCCAGAAGATCTACGTATTCAAGGTCTTTGAACGCATCTGGCACTGGTCCCAGGCCTTCCTGATCCTGTTCCTGCTGCTTACCGGGTTCGAGGTGCATGGCAGCTACCGCCTGTTTGGCTACGAATCGGCGGTCAACCTGCACACCAATGCGGCCTGGACCCTGGTGGCGCTGTGGATATTCGCCATCTTCTGGCATTTCACCACCGGCGAATGGAAGCAGTACATCCCCACCTTCAGGAAGGTGGACGCGATGATCAAGTATTACGCCTTCGGCATCTTCACCCATGCCCCGCACCCGTTCCGCGCCACCACCCTAAGGAAGCACAACCCCTTGCAGCGCCTGGCCTATCTCGGGGTGATGCTGTTCATCGGGCCGCTGATCTGGTTCACCGGCTGGTTCTACATCTTCTACGACAAGTGGAACGAATGGGGCTGGGACCGGTACCTGAGCCTGGAGTGGGTGGCATTCTTCCATACCCTGGCGGCCTTCCTCATGCTGGCATTCGTGATCGTGCACGTGTACCTGACCACCGCCGGCCACACCCCCACCGCGCATCTGAAGGCGATGATCACCGGCTGGGAAGAAATCGACTGAGGGTAGACTGAGCGCAGACTTTGGTCCCCCGGCGGACCATGGCGTACAATCGGCATTCATCGAGGAGCGCTGCAACGGTCGGCCCGGACGGGTCGCCGCCAGGCTCGGTGTTCAACGGCGCTCACCTGTGGAAACGCGGAAGAAAGCCGCGAGCGGGATACAGCGCAAGGCGCACGGAGCGCAGCGACCGAGACATATCATTCGATAGGCGAGGGAGCGAGCACCGCGCAACGCAGCGATGCGCCCGCGCAGCAATTGATTCGGCGTTTCCCTGTGCAACCCGCGCATTCCGGGCTGGAAGGGTGAGTACACATGCACTCACGCAGTCGCGGACGCGGTAACCAAGGAGCTCGCCGTGACTCGATTCACCGACTGCAAGGTGGCCGACCTGTCGCTTGCCGACTGGGGCCGCAAGGAAATCCGCATCGCCGAGACCGAGATGCCCGGTCTGATGGCCATCCGCGCCGAACACAGGGCCGCGCAGCCGCTCAAGGGGGCCCGCATTGCCGGCAGCCTGCACATGACCATCCAGACCGCGGTGCTGATCGAAACCCTCGTGGCGCTGGGCGCCGAGGTACGCTGGGCATCGTGCAATATCTATTCCACCCAGGACCACGCCGCCGCCGCCATCGCCGCCGAAGGCATCCCGGTCTATGCCTACAAAGGCGAAACCCTGGACGAATACTGGGACTACACCCACAGGATCCTCGACTGGCCCAATGAACCGGCCAACATGATCCTCGACGACGGGGGCGATGCCACCCTGCTGCTGCATCTCGGGGTGCGCGCGGAGAAGGACCGCTCGGTCCTCACCGCGCCGACCAACGACGAGGAAAAATGCCTGTTCGCCGCCATCGCCCGGCATCTGGATGCAGACCCGGCCTGGTACTCCAAGCGCATCGTCCACATCAAGGGCGTGACCGAGGAGACCACCACCGGCGTGCACCGCCTGTACCAAATGGCCGAGGAAGGTCGCCTGGCCTTCCCGGCCATCAACGTCAATGACTCGGTCACCAAGTCCAAGTTCGACAACCTGTACGGCTGCCGCGAATCGCTGATGGACGGCATCAAGCGCGCCACCGACGTGATGGTGGCGGGCAAGATCGGCGTGGTGCTGGGCTACGGCGATGTCGGCAAGGGCTGTGCGCAGGCCTTCCGGGGCCTCGGCGCCACGGTCTGGGTGACCGAGATCGACCCCATCTGCGCCCTGCAGGCCGCCATGGAAGGCTACCGCGTGGTGACCATGGACGAGGCCGCCGCGCTGGGCGACATCTTCGTCACCGCCACCGGCAACGTCAACGTCATCACCCATGAGCACATGAGGGCCATGAAGGACCAGGCCATCGTGTGCAACATCGGCCATTTCGATTCAGAGATCGATGTTGCCAGCCTGCGCCAGTATGCGTGGGAGAACATCAAGCCGCAGGTCGACCATGTCATCTTCCCGGATGGCAAGCGCATCATCCTGCTCGCCGAAGGCCGCCTGGTGAACCTGGGTTGCGCCACCGGCCACCCCAGCTTCGTGATGTCCAACTCGTTCACCAACCAGACCCTGGCCCAGATCGAGCTGTTCAACCACGCCGAAAAGTATGAGAAGAAGGTCTACGTGCTGCCCAAGCACCTCGACGAGAAGGTGGCCCGCCTGCATTTGAGCAAGATCGGTGCCCATCTGACCCAGCTGAGTCCGGAACAGGCGGCCTATATCGGCGTCCCCGTAGAAGGTCCCTACAAACCCGACCACTACCGCTACTGAGCGCCCCCAGGGCCAGGCTACGCCCAGCCCGCCCCCCGAGGGGGGCGGAAAAGAAACACGCGGGGCAGCGCTGCGGGTTGCCGCTTCAGGCGGCGGCGCGCTGCGGCTCGGCCTCGCTCTCGAGCGCCAGCAGTGCGCGCAAGCGGCCGGACAAGGCTTCGATCTCGGCGAGCTGGCGGCTGACCTTTTCGCGTTGTTGAGTCAGTTCGGCAATCCGTTCGTCAAGGGTATCGGCCGCCTTGTGGATGCGCTTGACGCTCTCGAGACGACGGCGCAACTGGATCTGGCGTTCGCGCATCTGGCTTTCCATGGGCGCCATCACGGCGCGCAGCCAACCCTCCATTTCCTTGTTCAGCACCTCGAACACCTGCACCGCGCGGTTGGCGATGGTTTCGAAGAAGCGTCGGGTGAGGCTATGCTGCTCGGTGGTGAGCATGGTCAGCATGGTATTGATCTGATGCTCGTAGGCGGCTTCCAGGCGCTGCATCTCCTTCTGGTAGCGCTCGACCGAGAATGGCGGCACAGCGACCGCTGCAATCCCGTGCTCCACACTCAGCTTGCGATACATGCTGTCCATCATCTGGCCGATTTCGTCGACCTGGTCGGCTGCGGCCACCAGATTGCCGTCGAGGGCGGCGAAGAACCCGCTCATGGCTTCACGCAATCCCTTGGTGAACCGGCTTTGCTCCATGGTGGCACGGGTCTTTTGCACCTCGGCTTTGAGGCTGTCCATGCCGATCAGGCCGAACAGCTTGATGCTCTGCTGTGAGTACACGCTGCGCAAGGCCTGAAACTGCTGCAAACCACGCTCGAAGGTTTCCTTGTCCTGGGCGATCTTGGCCATGATGTGCTCGACCACATCCTGGTTCTTGCCCTGCAGGCCCCGCAGCTCAGCGAGCTGCTCGTCGAAGTTGGTCTGGCGGCTGCCGATCACGGCACGACTGGAGGCAAGCATGTCGGTGAGCTCGACCTCGGTCTGGTCGCGTACGATGGCCTGCTTGGCCGCGACCAGCTCCTCGGAAAGCGCCTTTTCCAAGGCGGCGAGACGGCTGCGCTGAAGCAGGGCCGTGTCGCCGTTGATCTTGGCGAGCAGGCCCTTCTGCGCCGAGACCGGAAATACCTGATCGCGCTCGACGCCGAGCAACTGGGCGCAGGTGCGCGCCTGCTTGTCGATCTCGGCGTTGATCTGGGCCTCGGTCTTGAGCTCGTCCCAGAGTCCGTCGATCTTATTGAGGACCACCAGACGACCGCGCTGGGTGCCCCGCAGATTGATGTGCTCGCGCCATACGTCGATGTCGGTCTTGGTTACTCCGGCGTCGGCGGACAGCACGAACAGCACGGCGTGGGCATTGGGCAGCAGGTTGAAGGTGAGCTCAGGTTCGGTGCCGATGGCATTGAGCCCCGGGGTGTCATAGACCACCAAGCCCTTGGCGAGGAACGGGTGCGGATAGTTGATGATGGCGTGGCGCCAAACCGGGATGCCGATGCTGCCATCCGCGTTGCGTTCGCAGGCACAGTCCTCGGCGTTGGGGTCGTACAGGCCATAGCGGATGGCTTCTTCCTCGCTGACGCTCTTGATCTCGCAGACCTGGTGCAAGGCCTTGACCACGCTCCCCGCCACGCTGGGGTCCATGCCCACCCGGGTCCAGGCCTCGGGCATCTTCCTGTACTCGACGATGGAAGTGCTGCTGGCACGGGTCTCGATTGGCAACAGCTCGATCTGCGGCGGCTTGGAAGGGTCATACAGCAGTTCGGTCGGGCACATGGTGGTACGCCCGGCGGTCGAGGGCAGCAGGCGCTGCTTCAAATCGGACAGGAAGATGGCGTTGATCAGCTCGGACTTGCCACGCGAGAACTCGGCGATGAATGCGACGTGCAGCTTGTCCTCGGCGAGCCGGTCGAGCAGCTGTTGCAGGCGCAGGTCGCGCTGGGCGTCGTTCATCTCCTCGTTGTTGAGCCATTGCCGATACTCACCGATCAGCCCGGACAGGTCGGTCCGCCACTGGCTGTAGGCCTCGAAGTCGGATGCGAGTGAGGGGCTGTTCATGGTCGATCTCCGCCGCGAAGGGGTGTTTTGCCCGCAATATTACACAAAACAGCACTCGCCGGGCGGGCTTCGGCCGACCGGCGGGAGGGATGTGATCGATGGCTCAACGGGGCTGGCAACGGGGGCACAGATAGGTGGCCCGCCCGCCCAGGCGCAGGCTGACGATGGCCTGGCCGCAATGGCGGCAGGATTCTCCAGCGCGACCGTAGACGAAATACAGCTGCTGGAAATAGCCGGGCCGGCCATGGCCGTCGACGAAATCGCGCAGGCTGCTGCCGCCGGCGGCGATGGCAGCCTCCAGCGTGACGCGAATCGCATTCGCCAGCCGCGCGGCGCGACGCGCGCTCAGGCGGTCGGCCGCGGCGAGCGGATGGATGCCGGCGTGGAACAGCGATTCGTTGGCATAGATATTGCCCACGCCGACCAGACGATGGGCATCCATCAGCAGCGCCTTGATCGGCAGCCGTCGTCCCCGGCAGAGCCGGTGCAGCCCGGGGCCGTCGAATTCGGGGGCAAGCGGTTCCAGCCCCAGCCCGGCCAGGAGCGGATGGGTCTCCGGCGCATCGGACCAAAGCACGGCCCCGAAGCGGCGTGGATCACGCAGGCGCAAACGGCGACCGTCGTCGAAGATCAGGTCGACATGATCGTGCCGGGCGGGGACCTCCCCGGGCGGGCTCAGGCGCAGGCTGCCCGACATGCCCAGGTGTACGATCAGGCCACCTTGATCGAGATCGACAAGCAGATATTTACCCCGCCGACGCAGCGCCACAACGCGCCGATCTTGCAGGCGGGTGGACAACCCGGCGGGGACGGGCCAGCGCAACCGGGCTTCGCGCACCTCGGCCCCCGTCAGGGTGTGGCCGACGAGGAGAGGCTCGAGGCCACGACGAACGGTTTCGACTTCGGGCAGTTCGGGCATGATTCTGCAATCGGCCGCAAGGCGATCGTGCTTCTCAGTGGATTACTGATTACTGGACTGGGATAATGAATGCTTATCCTGATACGACACGCCCATGAACGCCAAGCCTTTTTTCATCGCGCTGTGCATTGCATCTCTGTCGGCGTGCGCCCAAAGCCCGGGTCCTGCAGCCGCCCAGACAACGCAGCCGGTGTCGGCCTTGGATCAAGGCACAATGTTCCAGATCCTGCTCGCCGAGATTGCGGCCCAGCGTAATGACTCGGCGTTGGCCGCCGAGGCCTATGCCGACCTGGCGAAAAAATTCCGCGACCCTAGGCTGGCCCGCCGCGCCGCCGAACTGGCCGGTCAGGCACGCCTGCTCAAGTTGCGGCTGACCATGCTGCGCCTGGGGGTGGAACTGGAACCGGATTCGCCGCGCCCACTGCAATGGTTGATCTCGCAGCTGGTGTCCGCCGGCCAGCTGACCGAGGCGCAGCCATGGATCGAGTCCTTGTTGCGCCTGGAGGGCCGGTCGCCGGCGGAAACGTTCGCGCATCTGCATGTGCTGTTGTCCAGGCACAAGGACAAGGTCGCGGTGCTTGAGCTGGTCCGCGCACTTGCCGCGTCGTATCCCAAGGTGCCCGAGGCACGCCTGGCGGAGGCCATGGCGGCACGCGATGCCAATCGGCCGGAGGCGGCGCTGGCCGCCCTTGACGCGGCTCTGAGACTGCGACCGGACTGGGAACAGGTGGCCCTGTTGCGCGGCGAGATCAGCGCAACGCGGGATCCGGCGGGGGCCCTCGCATTCTGGCGTGAATTCCTGGTTGCGCATCCGGGGGCAAACACTGTCCGTCTTGCACTGGCCAAGGCCCTGGCGCGAGCCGAGCGCTATGCCGAGGCGCGAACCGAGTTTGAGCGCCTGCGCGAGGCTACACCCGGCAATCCGGAACCGGCGTTTGCCATCGGCCTCCTGGCCATGCGCCTGAACGAACCCGACACTGCCGAGGCCAGTCTGCGCGCCGCACTCGAGCTGGGGCACCCGAACGAAGACCTGGTGCGCTTCTATCTCGGCCAGGTCGAGGAGGAACGCAAGCGTCATGAGAATGCATTGCGCTGGTACCGCGAGGTCGCAGGCGGCGAGCGGGCATTCGAGGCGCAGCTCAAGGTTGCGCTGATGCTCGGTCGACTCGGGCGCGTCGACGAGGCCCGCACGCACCTTGCCGGTCTCGAACCGACCGATGTCGACGCCCGCACCCAGCTCATCCAGGTCGAAGCCCAGGTGCTGCGCGAGGCCGGGGCACTGGAAACGGCCTACGCGGTGCTCAGCGAGGGGCTTGCGGCCATGCCGGAGTCGCCCGAATTGCTCTATGATCGCGCCATGGTGGCGGAGCGGCTGGGGCGGCTGGACGTACTGGAGACCGATCTGCGCCTGCTCCTCCGCCTGCAACCGGACAACGCCCACGCCTACAATGCGCTCGGCTACACCCTGGCCGACCGAAGCAAGCGCCTTGACGAGGCCTACACCCTGCTGCGCACAGCCATTGGCCTGGCTCCGGAAGACCCATTCATCCAGGACAGCATGGGCTGGGTGCTGTTCAAGCTGGGACGACTGCAGGAAGCCATCGATTACCTGCGCCGCGCCCACGCCGCTCGCCCCGACCCCGAGATCGCCGCGCACCTGGGCGAGGCCCTGTGGCAAAACGGTCAGCGCGAGGAGGCCAAACGCGTATGGCAACGCGCACGTGAGGCAAATCCGGACAACGACGTGCTCAACGAAACCCTGGCCCGTCTGCTACCGTGAATCAATGCCTGAGCCGGCGCGCATTCGCCCAAGCCTGCTTCGCCACCCTGCTGCTGGGCGGATGCGCCCAGCAGCCAGTGACCCCGGCGCGCACCGACCGTTCATCCGCGCTGGCCTGGCGTGAACCGCTGCAACGCTTCCATCTCGAGGGCCGGATCATGGTGGCTGCGGATGGACGATCCTTTTCCGGTTCCCTGATATGGGAGCGCGACACCCCCAATGCCGAACGCATGCTGCTGAGCGGACCGCTCGGCCAGGGCGCGGCGGAGATCCGCCGGACGACCGAAGGGAACCTGGAGATGCGGCTGGCGGATGGTAGTCGGATACACAGTGGCGATGCCGAATCGCTGCTGCGCGCTGTCACCGGCGTGCGCCTGCCGGAGGGCGCGCTGCTGCACTGGCTCTCCGCCGTACCCCGTCCGGAGTCGGCTTTCTTCGCCGCACCGGGCGCGACGGGCGGACTCGACTGGCTGGAACAGGACGGCTGGCGCATCGAGTACGGCCGCTACCGCGACCTGGCCGGACGACCGCTGCCGCATCGGGTGTTCGCCCGCCAGGGCGAGGGCATCGAATTCCGTCTCGTCATCGACCGACTGGAAACCCCGCCTCGATGACGCACACGGAGATCGACTGCTTCGCCCCGGCCAAGCTCAACCTGTTCCTGCATGTGGTCGGACGGCGCGAGGATGGTTATCACCGCTTGCAGACCCTGTTCCGTTTTCTAGACCACGGCGACCGCATCCGCCTCGTGCTGCGCCTGGATGCGGACATCCGCCTCCTGAACCCATTGCCTGGCGTACCCCCGGAACAAGACCTCTGCCAGCGGGCCGCCGCATTGTTGCAGGCCGAAACCGGTTGCCGCATGGGCGTAGACATCCGGCTCGACAAACGCCTCCCCCTGGGAGGCGGCCTGGGTGGGGGAAGCTCCAACGCCGCCAGCGTGCTGCTCGGCCTAAATCGATTATGGCGGCTTGGACTGGATCGCCCCACCCTGCAGGCGCTTGGCCTGCGCCTCGGCGCCGACGTGCCGGTGTTCGTGTTCGGACGCAGCGCATTCGCTGAGGGCGTAGGCGAGATCCTGCGTCCGGCGCACATCGATCCGGCCAGCTACGTGGTGTTGATTCCTCCGGTGCATGTATCGACCCCGGAAATCTTTCGCTCGCCAGCATTGACACGCGACACGCCAGAGATCAAAATTGCGCCCCTCTCGGACATCTCCTTCGAGACCGGTTTCGGTCACAACGACCTTCAGCCCGTTGTCACGGCCGCCCACCCGCCGGTGAAGGCGGCGCTGGACTGGCTGAATCGTTTTGGCGAAGCCCGCATGACGGGATCCGGGGCCTGCGTATTCGCTGGCTTTGCCAATCGGGAGCAGGCCGAACGGGTGTTTGCCCGACGACCGAGGGGGATAGGCGGGTTTGTCGCGGACGGCATCGATCGGCATCCAATGTTCGATTTCGTCTGAACAACGCTTGGGGAGTCGCCAAGTTGGTTAAGGCACCGGATTTTGATTCCGGCATTCGAGGGTTCGAATCCTTCCTCCCCAGCCAGATACCAAGCGTGTAGCTCGTCTGCACGCTTTTTTGTTTCAGGTTCGTGCACGGGGTCGCCCAGTGGCTTACGACAGCTTGATGGTGTTTACCGGCAATGCCCACCCCCGGCTTGCCGAGGAAGTGGCGCGTCACCTCGGGATTCCGCTCGGTCGGGCGACGGTTGGGCGTTTCTCCGATGGCGAGGTGATGGTCGAGATCCTCGAAAATGTTCGCGGCAAGGACGTCTTCGTTCTCCAGACCACCTGCGACCCCACCAATGACAACCTGATGGAAATCATGCTGATGGTGGACGCCCTGCGGCGTGCATCGGCCGGCCGCATCACCGCGGCCATCCCCTATTTTGGCTATGCCCGCCAGGATCGCCGCGTGCGTTCCGCCCGGGTGCCGATCACCGCCCGCGTGGTCGCCGACATGCTCACCGTGGTTGGCGTCAACCGGGTGCTGACCATGGACCTGCACTCCGACCAGATCCAGGGCTTCTTCGACGTTCCGGTGGACAACATCTACTCGGCGCCGATCCTGCTGGCGGACATCCACAAGCAGAAATTCGACGACCTCATCGTCGTTTCTCCCGACACCGGCGGCGTGGTGCGCGCCCGGGCGCTGGCCAAGCGCCTCGACGACTGCGACCTGGCCATCATCGACAAGCGCCGGCCGAAGCCCAACGAGGCCAAGGTGATGCACATCATTGGCGAGGTCGCGGGACGCAACTGCATCCTCATGGATGACATGGTGGATACCGCCAACACCCTGTGCGAGGCCGCGCGCGCGCTCAAGGAGCATGGCGCCAAACGGGTGATGGCCTATTGCACGCACGCCGTGCTGTCCGGCAGCGCCGTCGAACGCATCCAGAACTCGGCGCTCGATGAGCTGGTGGTCACCGACACCATTCCGCTGCGCGAGGATGCACGGCGCTGCAACCGCATCCGCCAGCTTTCGGTGGCTGAGCTGCTGGCCGAGACCATCCGCCGCATCAGCAAGGAAGACTCGGTCAGCTCCCTGTTCGAGGATTGATGGAAGAGCAGCGACGGGGGAACGAGTGAAGGCTCGGCACACGCCTTGTCACTCTGTCACTTGTCGCTTGCCACTTTGATTTTTTCATCCGCCTGGTCGCGGGCGGTTTTTTGTCAGACTGGAGATCGAAGCATGCAAATCGAAATCAAAGCCGCCAAACGTGTGGCGCAGGGAACGAGTGCGAGCCGCCGCCTGCGTCGTACCGGCAAAGTGCCCGGCATCGTCTATGGCGAAGGCAAGGAAGCCCAGCCCGTCGAGATGGACCACAACGACCTGTGGCACCAGCTCAAGCACGAGGCCGCCCATTCCTCGGTGCTCACCCTCGACATCGACGGCGCCAAGGAATCGGTGCTGCTGCGCGACGTGCAACGCCATCCCTACAGGCCGCAGATTCTGCACGTCGACTTCAACCGAGTATCGGCCGATCACAAGATCCACCTCAAGGTGCCCCTGCATTTCCTCAACGCCGAGATCTGTCCCGGCGTCAAGCTGCAAGGCGGCGTGGTCAGCCATGTCATGAGCGAAGTCGAGGTGATTTGCCTGCCTGGCAAACTGCCCGAATTCATCGAGGTCGATCTGACCAACCTGCAGGGCGGTCATTCCCTGCACCTGTCGCATGTCAAGGTCCCGGAGGGTGTCGAATTCGCCGCGCTCGTCCGTGGCGAAGATCCCACCGTGGCGACCATCCTGGGCGCCAAGGGTGAAGCCGAGGGCGGGGCGGAAGCCAACTGATCACCACATGCAAGGCCCCGTCCGCCTCGTCGTCGGGCTCGGCAACCCCGGGCCCGAGTATTCCGAAACCCGGCACAATGCCGGGTTTTGGTTTTGTGAGCGACTGGCCGGCCAGCTCGGTCTCACGCTCGCCCGCGAGGCGCGTTTTCATGGCCTGGTGGCGCATGCTCGCAGCCCCGTACTGAGCCTGCTGCTGCCGCAGACTTACATGAACCGTTCGGGTCAGGCCGTGGGCGCGCTGGCCCGTTTCTATCGCATTGCGCCGACGGAGATCCTGGTGGCGCACGACGAGCTCGACATCCCACCCGGACAGTTGCGCCTGAAGTTCGGCGGTGGCCTCGGGGGACACAACGGCCTCAAGGACATCACCGCGCATCTCGCCACCCAGGACTACTGGCGTCTACGCATTGGCATCGGTCATCCCGGCGATCGCAACGAGGTGGTGAATTACGTCCTCAAGCCGCCCCGGCGCGAGGAGCGAGACGAGATCCATTCCGCCATCGAGCGCGCCCTCGAACTCTGGCCACTGCTAAGCCGGGGCGACTGGAATGCCGCCACACAAAGGGCCAATACCCGTCCGACCAGGCCAGGCGCGCAGTCGAACGCACCCGTAACCGCCTCACCGGAGAAACCATGAGCCTCAAATGCGGAATCGTCGGCCTGCCCAATGTCGGCAAATCGACCCTGTTCAATGCACTCACCCGCGCCGGGATCGAGGCCGCCAACTACCCCTTCTGCACCATTGAACCCAATGTCGGCGTGGTCGAGGTGCCGGACCCGCGCCTCGCCCAGCTCGCGGAAATCGTCAAGCCGCAGAAGGTCATTCCGGCCATCGTCGAATTCGTCGACATCGCCGGCCTGGTGGCGGGCGCATCCAAGGGCGAAGGGCTAGGCAACCAGTTCCTCGCCAACATCCGCGAGACCGACGCCATCGCCCATGTGGTGCGCTGCTTCGAGGACGACAACGTGGTGCACGTAGCGGGTCGCATCGACCCGATCGCCGACATCGAGGTCATTCATACCGAACTGGCGCTGGCCGACCTGGCCACGGTTGAAAAGCAGCTAGCCCGCCATACCAAAGTGGCACGCGCCGGAGACAAGGACGCGCAGAAGCTGGTGGCCGTTCTGGAGCAGGTGCAGGCCGCGCTCGATCAGGGCCGTCCGATTCGCGCCCTCGGGCTCGATGCCGAGCAGAACGCCCTGCTCAAGCCCCTGTTCCTGCTCACCACCAAGCCGACCATGTATGTCGCCAACGTCGCCGAGGACGGGCTTAGCGACAATCCGCTGCTCGACCGGGTACGCGAATACGCCGCCACCGAGGGGTCGCCCGTGGTGCCGGTATGCGCTGCACTCGAATCCGAGATCGTCGATCTCGATGACGACGAAAAGAAGATGTTCCTCGCCGACCTCGGCCTCGACGAACCCGGCCTCAACCGGGTCATCCGCGCCGCATACAGCCTGCTCGGCCTGGAGACCTATTTCACCGCCGGCCCCAAGGAAGTGCGCGCCTGGACCATCCACAAGGGCGACACCGCACCCAAGGCCGCCGGCGTGATCCACACCGACTTCGAGAAGGGCTTCATCCGCGCCCAAACCATTGCATTCGACGATTTCATCGCCTGCAAGGGCGAACACGGCGCCAAGGAAGCGGGCAAGATGCGCTCGGAAGGCAAGGATTACGTGGTGCGCGACGGCGACGTGATGAACTTCCTGTTCAACGTCTGAGTCAGCGTGTGCAACGCAACATCGCCTTACTCAACATCTTCAAGCTGGCCGAGGCGCTGGGGGCGGAGCCTTCCGTACTGCTGGAGGCGCCGGCTGCCGGATAGGGGCCAGCTCCGTAACATCGTAGCGCTACGGTATCGTAACGTTACGATGGTCGCTGCCTGATCGCTCGCGGCAGCTATCGCATCCATCTGCTTTCAAGAACAAGTAAAGCACACTAAAATATAACTTAATCGATTTTTTTGGTTTCAAGGGTCATAAAAGTGACTCTTCAGCTCTCGACTTCCGCCGAGATCCTGCAGGAACTGGGTGTTCGTCTGCGCGAGCAGCGGCTTGCCCAGTCGCTTACGCAGCGTGAACTGGCGCAAATGGCTGGACTGTCGTTGGGTGCAGTGCGCAAACTCGAAAGCAACGGCCAGTGCTCGCTGGAAACGCTGGTCCGCGTCGCGCAAGCGCTTGGCTTGCTGGGGGCGCTGGACGATCTTTTCGCGCTCAAACGGCAATCCATCGCCCAGATGGAGCAGGCTGAGCTTGTCCACCGACGCCAGCGTGCGCCGCGCAAGAAGGCATCATGAAGCTGCTTACGGTGCATTATTGCGGCTGGGGAGAAGACTGGCCGTTGGGACGCTTGGCCGATGACGGTCAATCCCTGCTCTTCGAATATTCTCCCGAAGCCCTGTCTCAGGGCTTGGAACTGTCGCCCTTGCACCTCAAGCTGCGTGCGGATGCCTACGGAAGTTTTCCGGCCCATTTGCATCGCCTCCCAGGCTTGATCGCCGACAGCCTGCCGGACGGCTGGGGTTTGCTGCTGATGGATCGCCTGTTTCGTCAACACGGCTTGCGTCATCCCGGGCCACTGGACCGGCTAGCCTTCATTGGTGAGCGCGCCGTGGGCGCGTTACGCTTTGTTCCGGCAAGCGACGCCGGCGTCCGGGAGCCCGACTGGTCCTTGTTGGCGCTGGCCGAGCAAAGCCGTCTCGCGCTCGCGGGCGAGGCGAGTGCCGCCCTACGTGAACTCGCGCTCACCGGCGGCTCGCCGCAAGGGGCCCGACCCAAAGCGTTAGTGCAGTACGACGCAGCGACCGGGCAAGTCAGCACCCGTTCGGATGCGGCCGGCAGCCCCTGGCTGGTCAAGTTTCCGGCGCAGAACGAACACAAGGAGGTGTGCGTCATCGAAGAGCTCTATGCCGAGCTGGCTCGGGATTGCGGACTGGATGTGCCCGAAAGTCGCTGGTTCGACCTTGGCCCTGAACTGGCCGCCTTCGGCGTCTCACGCTTCGACCGGGAGGGTAGGCAACGCGTCCCAGTGCACAGTCTGGCTGGTTTATTGCAGGTGGATTTTCGTCTGCCCGGCGCCACCGACTACACCGCCTTCCTGCGGGCTACCCGTTTCCTGACGCGCGACGAGCGCGAAGTAGAGAAAGCCTACGCGCGGGCAGTCTTCAATGTGCTCTTCCACAACCGGGACGACCATCCCAAGAACTTCGCGTGGCGTCTCGGGCGTGACCGGCGTTGGCGTCTGGCGCCGGCATTTGATCTGACCTTCAGCGCAGGCCCGATGGGCCAGCACCATCTGGATGTTTGCGGCGAAGGCGCTGCCATCGAACGCCAGCATCTGTTGCGCCTGGCGAAGGAAGGTGGCGTCTCAACGAAACAAGCGGAGGAGGTCATCGACCGGATGTTGCTGCAGGCAGGCTCATTGGGCGAGCGGCTTGAGCGCGCTCCGATCAGGCAGATGCTGGCGCAGCAGATAAAATCTGCCATTGATGCCTGTCGCCGGCGCTTGGAGCGCTGAATTCGAGCCGCCGCAACGGCGTCAGATCACGGCTGAACAGACTCTCAATAAAACGAAGGGCCGCCCCGAGTTTTCTTGTCCCCCTCGGGAGGCGGGCTCGGCGTAGCCCGGCCCTGGGGGCGCTCAGTACTGAGTTTTTTGAGTACGAATATGAGTATATTTTTTTAACGGAGCAGCATTGTGGACTTTTTATTCAATGACTTTCGGCCACCATTGCTGTTCACGTCTAACAGCCTGTTAAATAAGGTTGGTGGTGATGGGCAGAATCGAACTGCCGACCTGAGGGTTATGAATCCTCCGCTCTAACCGTCTGAGCTACATCACCAAAATCGATTCACCCATTTCAAGGCGAGCCATAGATTGTGTATTGCGGGCGCGGGATTGTCAAGATTTACGCGCTTTCAGTGCATGGATCACTTGCCGGCGACAGTCGTCTTGGCGATTGCGGCACGCGCGACATCCACCATGTAGTCTACGGCGAGCCGTGTATCGGCGTCCGATAGGTTCAGGTTGCCTCCCTTGGCCGGTCCGCCGAAGCTACCGTGGATGGCGGCTTGGTACAGGGGGGCCTTGCCGCCCTTGAGCAGCGCTGTCCAGGCGGTCGTGTCGTCGAGCTTTTGCGCGCCGGTGATGCCGGTGTCATGGCAGCTGGCGCAGTTTTCGGCGTAAACCGTCTTGCCGCGCGCCAGCTCGGCGGCGGTGGGCTCGGGTTCCTTGGGCAGACTGGCCTCGAAACGGGCACCGGCGGCGTTGGCCATGTAGACCATGCCACGCGCGACTTCGAGGTCGGTGAGATCGGGTTCGCCGCCGCGCGCCGGCATCTGGCGGAGGCCCTTGATGGAGTGGTCGAGCAGTACGGCATAGCCTTGGCCCAGGCGCTTGCCCCAGGCGGCGGCATCCTGGTATTTGGGCGAGCCGAGCGCACCCGAGGCATGGCAGTTAGCGCACACCTCGTTGTACACCTGCTCCCCGGTACGTTCGATGCGTGGCGCATTTGGATCGACGGCAGCGAAGGTGCCATAGGGCTGGATGCGCTCGCGCACGGCGCGGTCGAGGACATCGCGGGTATCGGCGTCCACCTGCTGGCTCTGGATGCCGATCACCAGCATGGCAATCAGGGCGATCGCCAGCAGGGGCGCGGCAAGCCCCCCCACCAAGGCGGCGATGAACTCCTTGGGCGTGGTTTTGGTCATTTCCATGTGGTCAGCCATGATTGATCCCGGGGACGGATTGCAAAACTTAGTAATTATAGGGGGAACCGGCGCAGACCGAAAGACTGACTCGGTATTCTTAGCCCATTCTCCGGCTCAGTTCTGCAGTTCCACCGCGCAGGTGAACATCAACAGACCGTAGTCTCGTTCGTAGTTCGCTTGCAGGCGCTCGACGATGCGGGCGCACAGTTCGGAATCGCCTACCACTTCGATGCGGATGTTGCCACCGGCGGTCCACTTGCCGCTGCGCAGACCATGGGTGCCACGACCGCGCGCCTCGGAAATGGTGTAACCCTTGGCGCCTTGGGCCATGATCTCGTCGATCAGGGTGTCCTCCAAGACCGCCTCGGTGAGTATGGTGAGTAGTTGCATGGCTTGCGCCGGCATCGATTCAGCCTCCATGGATGAAACGGGCCATCCACAAATAGATGGGGATGCCCAGGAAGATGTTGAAGGGGAAAGTCATGCCCAGCGATGCGCCGATGGACAGAGCCGGGTTGGCTTCCGGCACGGCGATCCGCATCGCCGCTGGGGCAGCGATGTAAGACGCGCTGGCGAACAGGGTGGCGAGCAAAAAGGTGCCGCCCACCGACAACCCCAGGGCCCAGCCGGTGACGGTGCCGAGGATGGCGGACAGGATGGGCATGAAGACGGCGAAGCCGGCCAGGAAGGCGCCGTACTCGCGCAGGGCGGCGATGCGCAGCGAGGCCACCAGCCC
>OGCL01000139.1_pt1 | contig 81404 bp, 77 predicted proteins | sample 1570041 | NCBI WGS metagenome assembly OGCL01 (sample SAMN06266162, study PRJEB24511) | hot springs metagenome | isolation source: Hot spring water | place: South Africa: Limpopo | collected 2015-06-22
CAGTTCCAACATATGTCCTCGGGCCTCCTCCAAACCGTCGGTCTACTTCAGTGGGATGGGCGATCAGGCCGCCGCCAGCATCCCCAGATAGGCATCCAGCCCCTTCGCCTCTTCCGGCGTCAGGAACAGACCTTGTTTCGTTCGGCGCCACAGCACGTCTTCAGCCGTGACCGCCCATTCCTGTTCGACGAGCCAGCGGACTTCCGTCTCATAAAGCGTGCCGCCAAAATGGCGACCGAGATCGGCCGCACTTCTTGCCTTGCCCAGGATCGCCTTTGAATCCGTTCCGTAGCAACGGATCAGACGCTCGGCGTGGTCGCGCTTCAGGAAGGGATAGGCCTTCAGAAGATCGGCGACCGTTTGTTCGAAGGCCGTGGCGGCGAAATCTCCACCCGGCAGACGGCTACCAGCGGTCCAGGGCGTGCCCTTCTCACCGATAGCTTCGCCGATCTTTTCCAGCGCGTGCTCCGCGAGGCGACGATAGGTCGTCAGCTTGCCGCCAAAGACATTGAGCAAAGGTGCGTCGCCGGCCGTGCCTTCAATTTTCAACACGTAGTCGCGGGTCGCTTCCTGGGCCTTCGAGGCGCCATCATCAAAGAGCGGACGAACCGCAGAATAGCTCCAGACGATATCCTCGGCGCGAACCGGTTCCTGGAAATACTCACTCGCCGCGTCGCAGAGGTAGTTCACCTCCTCGGGACTGATGCGAACATCCTTCGGGTCTTCCGTATAGTCACGGTCCGTCGTGCCGATCAGCGTGAACTCATTTTCATAGGGGATGGCGAAAATGATGCGATTGTCCGGATTCTGGAAGAAGTAGGCCCGCGGGTCGGTGAACTTCTTGCGGACCACGATATGGCTTCCCTGGACAAGGCGGACATTGTGGACGTTGTTGCGGCCGAAAGCGCCAGCCAGGACCTGATCGACCCAAGGGCCAGCGGCGTTGATCAACATGCGTGCCTTGTGCGTCACGACCGAGCCATCACGCTGCGATTTCGTGGTCACCACCCAATGACCATCTTCGCGATGAGCAGACACGACGCGCGCGCGACTCAGGATCGTTGCGCCACGAATCTGGGCATCGCGAGCGTTGAGAACAACCATACGGGCGTCATCGACCCAACCGTCGGAATATTCGAAAGCCTTCGAGAAGACAGGCTTCAGAGGCTTTCCGGCGGGATCACGCCGCAGGTCTAGCGTCTTTGTTGGGGGCAGCAGTTTGCGGCCGCCGAGATTGTCGTAAAGAAAAAGGCCGAGGCGGATGAGCCAGGCCGGACGGATGCCGCCCTTCTGGAACGGCAGGACGAAACGCAGCGGCCAGATGACATGCGGCGCCATTGCCCAGAGGACTTCGCGCTCCATCAGAGCCTCACGCACGAGGCGGAATTCGTAATGTTCAAGATAGCGCAAGCCGCCATGGATCAGCTTGGTTGCGCCAGAAGACGTGCCAGAGGCGAAATCGTTCATTTCAGCCAGGGCGACGGAGTAGCCACGGCCGGCCGCGTCGCGCGCGATCCCACATCCGTTGATTCCGCCCCCGATCACAAACAGATCGTAAATTGGCTGCCCCGACATCGTTCCTCCGCATGTTCGCACATGCAGCATTTGCTGCCATTGCGAAAGTGCGAGTATATTTTTCGAAATTTAAACGAATGTCAAACGAAACTTATTCGGAATCTGCATCCCCGTTGAACGGGGCGGTTTCGATCAGGCGTACGTCGCGGTCCGCGCAAATCACGCGGATGCTGTCCGAAGGACAGTGATCGGTGATAAAAGTGTGGACTTGCGAGATATGACCGATGCGAACAGGCGCGGTGCGTTCGAATTTCGAGGCGTCGGAAACCAGGATGACGTGGCGTGCGTTGGCAATGATTGCCTGAGCCACTTTCACTTCGCGGAAATCGAAATCCAGAAGGGCACCATCCGCGTCGATCGCCGATACGCCGATGACGGCGAAATCCACCTTGAACTGACGGATGAAATCGACGGCCGCCTCTCCCACGATACCTCCGTCCGAGCCGCGAACAACACCACCGGCAATCACCACCTCTATTGAAGGGAAGACGCGCAAACGGTTGGCCACGTTGATATTATTCGTGATGACCATCAACTCTTTATGGTCAACGAGGGCGTCGCCCACCGCTTCGGTGGTCGTGCCTATATTGATGAAGAGCGAGGAATTGTCGGGGATCAGATCGGCGGCGGCCCGACCGATGGCCTGTTTCTCGGTTGCCGCCATTGAGCGGCGCGCTTCATATTTGACGTTTTCGTTTCCGCTGGGAAAAACGGCGCCCCCATGGATGCGATTCAAGGCGCGTCCATCGCAAAGGTCGTTCAGATCCTTACGAATTGTCTGAGGTGTGACGGCAAACCGAGCCGCAAGTTCATCCACCAGAACCCGGCCCTGCTCTTTCGCCAGAGCCAGGATCTCCGCCTGCCTTGCCGAAAACATCATGTCAGCCCTCCCCTTTTCGTTTTTCTTCAGTCTAGGCCAAAACGAAACGGGAGCAATAGCCGAGCGTAAAACTATCGACGACGCAGAAGGAGAATGAAGGCGAGGCCGCCAACGAGGCCGGTAATTACTCCGATCGGGACATCCTCCGGCGCCATGATCGTCCGCGAGACGATGTCGGCGAGGATAAGAATGACGGCACCGGACAGCGCCGACAAGGGAATGACGCGAATATTGTCGCTGCCCGCAATCAGTCGGACGAAATGTGGGACCAGCAGACCGACGAAACCGATGGCGCCGGAGAAGGCGACCATGACGCCCGTCAAGAGCGCGGTGACGACGAAGAGTTCAGCGCGGAAGCGGGCAACGGGGACGCCGAGCGTCGCTGCGGTCTCGTCCCCCATGGCCATGGCATTGATCTCACGCGCCCGCACCACAAGAAAGACCAGACAGATGGCGAGCACCGCCACGGGATAGATCAGATGTGACCACTGAGCGAGTCCCAGGCCGCCGAGCATCCAGAAGACAACGGTGTGCGCGGCCCGGGGATCGCCAAGAAAGATGGCGAGATTCCCGAGCGAGGTTGCCACAAATGCGATTGCTACGCCCGAGAGGACCAGGCGGTCCGCACCCGCCCCGGTAAAGCGGGTAACGGCCACGACCGCCAGCGTTGCCAGAAGGGATCCGGCGAAGGCAAAGAGCGGAACCGTCACCAGGCCAAAGATCAGACCGGTGTGGAGCAGCGCGATGATTGCGCCCAGCGCCCCGCCAGAGGAAACGCCCAGCAGATGGGGATCCGCCAAGGGGTTGCGCGTCACGGATTGCAGGACGGCACCGACCGTCGCCAGGCCGGCACCGACTAGGCCGGCCAAAATGGTTCGCGGAAAGCGAACGTCCCAGACGATGCTTTCGCGCCCGGCTGACCACGTCGGCTCAAAAGTGCCCGGCGCCATCTTGTTGATCAGGATCGACCAGACTGTCTCGACCGGAATGGGGGCGGATCCCAATGACACGCCGGCCGTCACGCACAGGGCCAGCAGCATGAAAGCCAGGGCAGCCCAGAGAACCATTCGACGCTGCATCATGCTGTCTCGAAATCCTTGCCAGGCGGGACCGAAACCGGCCCCGCCTCAGGCGTTACATGTTGCGCGGGTGGAATGCATTCGCCAGGCGATCGATTGCCTGGACATTGCGGGGACCAGGGGTCGCCTCGACATATTCCAGCACGACGAAACGATCCTGCTTGACCGCATCAAGGTTCTTGAAGGCCGGGTTTTCCTTCATGAAGGCGATCTTCTGTTCGGCGGTCACGTCACCATAGTTGACGATGACGACCACCTCGGGATTGCGTTCGATGACCGGCTCCCAGGAGACCTCGGTCCAGCTCTTTTCCACGTCCTCCATGATATTCGTTCCACCAGCCGCCTCGATCATGGCCGTCGGAATGCCAAAGCGGCCGGAGGTGAAGGGCTTCTCGGTGCCAGAATCGTAGACGAAGACGCGCACGGGCTTTTCGATGCCGCCGATCCGCGTGGTGATTGTATCGAGTTCCTTGCGGTAGCCCTCCACCAAGGCTTGCGCGCGGTCCTCGACGTCGAAAATCTTGCCGAGGTTGAGCAGGTCGACGAACATGTCCTCCATCGACGGCTTGTCTTTGGACATGATGTGAATACAGGATTCGGTCAGTTCGTAGACCTTGATGCCGAAAGGCTCGAGCGTCTCCGGGGTCACTTCGCCACCAACCTTCATGCCGTAGTTCCAGCCTGCGAAATAGAAATCGGCGTCGGCGTTGAGCAGCACTTCCTTGGTCGGATATTTCGGCGACAGTTCCGGCAGTTCCTTCACGCCTTCGCGCAATCCCTCGTCGAGCGTCTTCCAGCCGGAAATGCCGGTGTAGCCGACCATTCGATCCTGCAACTTCAGAGCCAGCATCATCTCGGTCAGGTTGACGTCGTTGGAAATGGCGCGGGCGGGGGCTGCGTCGAAGGTGACGTCCCGGTTGCAGCTCTTCACCGTCACTGGATAGGCGAAGGCGGAGGAGGTGGCGAAGACCGATGCGAAAAGAGTGGCGGACAAGAGCAAGCGGATGGCCATGGTATAGGTCCTTTCAAAGTCAACTTACAGCAAGAGAGAATGAGAAACGTCGGGGACGGCCCCCTTCCGCCTGCTGCCGGGCGGCCAGAACACCAAAGGTTCCGGAGAGGGCCTGCTCGGTCAGAACATGCTCCGGGGTGCCAAAGGCCGTCATTCGACCATCATGCATCAGCGCGACGTGGGTCGCGAAGTCCGCTGCCAGATTGATGTCATGGAGTGTGGTGATGATCGTCAGGTTCAAGGTGCCGAGCAGATCGAGGATTTCGAGCTGATGGCGGATGTCGAGGTGATTGGTCGGCTCGTCAAGGATAAGGATCTCGGGTTTCTGGGCCAGCGCCCGGGCGACGAGGACGCGCTGCTTCTCGCCGCCGGAGAGTGTCGAGAACTGCCGGTTTGCAAGGCGCAACAGGTTGAGGTGGTCGAGCGCATGTTCGGCCTCCGCGCGATCCTGATCGTTCCATCCGGCCAGACCTTCACGCCAAGGGACGCGGCCCATCATCACCACATCTCGAATGGTGAATGGGAAATCTCCCGGCATCTCCTGGAGAACGACGGCCACGCGGCGCGCGACCTGACGAGCGTTAAGCTGCCATATGTCCTGGCCATCGATCTCAATCCGACCCTCAAGCGGATTTACGCCGCGATAGAGGCAGCGGAGAAGCGTGGTCTTGCCGGCGCCATTTGGTCCGACAATTGCCAGCCGGTCGCCAGCATCCAGATGGAAGGATACGCCACGAACGAGATAGTGGGAGGGCTTTGGACCCCAGCCGACCTCGGTGACCCTGATGGGGCATCCCCTGCTGCTGCAACTCATGGAGATGCCTCCGGCAAAAGGCAGCCGTCAGAAATCACACAGATGCAGCCGATGGCCGGCCGCAACGGCTCATGATCTGGAAGGAATTGCATGCCAGTCCTCCGCAGGATTTCTCCGGAGGCAAAATGGCATGTGGTCCAAGCGCCCATGGGCGCCGCGCATAAGCCAGTTCGTATCCATCGGAACACCCCGTCCGCTTCGGTTTCAACACTTGACGGCAGGTCTCCTGGCTCACGGATATGCGCCGTTCCATTTGCCTTCCCACGGTTTCCCGCAGTGGCCCGGCGCATATGCGCCGCAAGAATGGACAGCAATCCGCTTACAGTTGCGGGGGCAGCCACGGTCTCGGTCCCTATTGGGTCTTCCTCACCGTGTTCCCTATTAATCCCCTCGGAGTCATCCGTCGGGGAACCGTCAGCTGTTTGCATAGGACCTGCAGACCCCGGCGGTCAAGCCTTGATCTTAAAGTTATGTAATATCATTACGCATTATACACGCGACGATGACATGTCCAGCAGGAACTTGCATGGTGAGGTAAAGTAATTAATTCGCCTCGGCTGCCACTTCAGGAGTCACCAGAGAAACAGCTTTTTCATCGATGACACGCGCACCGCGCTGACGGGTGGAATAGCGCCAGATCCACTGAATGCTCACCAGCAACCGCTTCTCGAAGTTCACCAGAAGGTAGACGTGCACGATGGCCCACAAGAACCAGGCCAGCCGTCCCTTCAGTTGCCAGCTGCCGAAATCGAAGATCGCAGCATTCCGACCGATGACGGCCGTATTGCCGCGATTCTTGAACTTGAACGCGGGCATGGGCTTGCCGGACAACAGGTTCGCTTTCAACGCGCGACCCAGAAAGGTCCCCTGTTGTTTGGCAACCTGTGCCAGGGCCGGCAGAGGGGTGCCATCTTCGGCAAGAGCCAGTGCCGTATCGCCGAGCGCGTAGATTCCGGGCCTGTTGTTGACGGAGAGATCTGGCCCCACGGGCAGACGTCCGCCGGGCCCGCGGTCCACCCCCAGCCATTCCGCGGCCGGGGATGCCTTAACGCCGGCACCCCAGACGATGCAACTGGCGGGGATAAGGCGTCCCCCGACCTGAACGCCGTTGGCGGTGACCTCCTCGACGGGAGTGTTGAGGCGAATATCGACACCTATGCCGGAGAGATAGTCGGATGCATAGTTGGAAAGGGGCTCGGGGAAAGTTGAGAGAATGCGCGGACCAGCCTCGATCAGCAGCACCTTCAACTGATCGGCGCGGAGTGTGCGAAAGTCCTGTGTGATCATGAAGCGGCCGAGCTCGGAGATTGCGCCTGCCATCTCCACCCCTGTTGGCCCGCCGCCGATAACCACACTTGTCAGGAGGTGCCGGCGCTCATCCTCGTCGGTGCTGCGCTCCGCCTTCTCGAAGGCAAGAAGCAGCCTATGACGGATGTCACGCGCTTCGTGAATGGATTTCAGTCCCGGCGCATGCTTTGGCCACTCCTGATGACCAAAGTAGTTATACGTCGACCCCGTTGCCAGCACGAGGCAGTCGAAGGCTACCCTCCCACCGTCTTCCAGAATGACCACTTTTGCCGACGCATCGACCGATTGAACTTCAGCCATGACCACATGGATGTTGCGATAACGGCCGAGCGTGCGGCGAATGGGCTCGGATATATCGGCTGGCGAGAGGGCTGCAGTCGCGACCTGGTACAGGAGCGGCTGGAAAAGGTTGTGGTTTCGGCGATCAATCACCGTCACATTGATATCGGCATTGCCCAGGGCCTGAGCGCAGGCAAGGCCACCGAAGCCGCCGCCCACAATCACGACATGTGGTCTTTTCGCGTTATCCGCCGCGGTTTCCATCATCACCTCATCATTGCATCTGGTCAGCAAACAGAGGGCCGCTTCAAATGTTCCAGCGGAACGGTTCGCCAAGCCGGCAGTTGGTGAGAGCAGAAACCGGCAACAAGGAGACATGCCATGGGTATGAATTCACCGAAGGACGGCAAACCAGGTACCACTGATCAATCGCCCCGTTGGGAAGGGCCACAAGAAAACCGGCCCAGCGGCTACATGCCCGCCAAAGACAATCCGGACGTCGATCGGGACGCGGTGGGAGAAAATCTGCAGGACCCTGAAAAGCGAAACCTCGGGGACTCGCTGAAGACCCGTGACGAGCAATAACTCTACTCCTGATGGCAAGAAAATCAGGAACAAGGCGACAGAGGTGTTGTTAGACGGCCGTTGAAACGAGGAGATACGCCATGTTCTACACCGACAACAAACTTCAATATCCCGTTCGCGTCGAGACCCCAGACCCGCTGTTTGCCCGAGCGCTGCAACAGGCCATCGGCGGCGTGGAGGGCGAGATTCGCGTCGCCATGCAGTATTTTTTCCAAGCCTGCGGCGCCCGGGGGAATCCGAAGTTTCGTGACCTCTTGATGAACACCGCTGCGGAGGAGCTCGGTCATATCGAAATGCTGGCGACAGCTGTTGCCATGAACCTCGAAGGGGCGCCCTTGTCGCTGAAGGAAGAGATCGCGGCCGATCCCGTGGGCGGCGGCGTGCTTGGTGGGATCAACATGAAGAACCTGCTCTCGGCAGGGCTCTCGGCCATGCCCGTCGATTCCGACGGTGTGCCTTTTGACATGTCGCATATCTATGCCAGCGGCAATATCGCAGCCGACATGACGGCCAATGTTGCCGCGGAATCGACGGGCCGCGTACTGGCAACACGCCTTTACAACATGACCAACGACCCGGGTATGAAGGACATGCTGTCCTACCTGATCGCCCGTGACACCATGCACCAGAACCAGTGGATGGCCGCACTCGAGGAATTGGGCGGTCACACCGGCGCGTTCCCGATCCCGAACAGCTTCCCCCAGGAGCAGGAAAAGCAGGAATTCAGCTACGCCTACCTCGGCTTCCAGCAGGACGGCAGTGCACCGGCAGCCGGACGCTGGTCCGAAGGTCAGTCTATCGATGGTAAGGGAAAATTCGTTTCGCAGCCGATGCAACCGCTCGGCCAGAAGCCGGATCTGGGACCGGCAAAGCCCAATAGCGGGGCGCAGACGGAACAACTCTGAGCGCACCAGAGCACTATGCGAAGATTCTTAGTTCCATCTCTGGAACAATCCTCCACCCCGCCGGTTCATGAGGGAGATCATTGTTCCCTCGACCCAACCTCCCCCGGCCGCCCCAAGGGCGCCCACCTGGACCCCGCTTCGGCGGGGTCTTTTTTATTGGCCAAGATAGATGCGGTCGAGCACCTGTGCGACGAGCAGAATTCGGTCGGCCTCGTCATCGTAGGCGACATTATCCAACAGCTGACGAGCCCAGGCGATCGCGGCTTTGCCACCCCAGTCCTCGGGTGGACCTGCCAGGGGCTCGGTTGCCGTCGAACGATGCCTGTGCGCCTCGAAATCATAGAAAGAGCCGCCAATATTGGAGAAGGTGACGCCGCCTTGCGTGCCCTGAAAATCAACTCGAATGACTGCATCACAGCCCGCATGGGCCTTCCAGGAACAGGCCAATCTCACAACCTGCCCGCCCCCCGTCCGAAGCTCGGCGAGTGCGTAGTCCTCCACTTGCGAAGCGCCGGGCGCCAGGAGCTGACCCGCGGAATACAGCGCGCTATGCACCTGGGTAATACTCCTACAGTCCAGCATCCAGAGGGCCAAGTCGACAAGATGCACTCCCAGATCCATCACGCAACCACCACCGGATTGGCTGCGATCGTAGAACCAATCCTTGTCAGGCCCGTAAGCATTATGAAACTGAAGATCGACGGCAAAGATCTCACCGAGTTCTCCGCTGCGAAGGATGTCGTGGATGATGCCGATCCCCCTGGTTTTCCGGTAGGAGAAATCGACACCGATCAACCTGTCTGCCGAGCGCGCTGCCGCCAGAACGGCGGCCACCTCAGCCGCGTTGCGGCCCAGGGGCTTCTGGCAGAACACGGGGATGCCCCGCTGCAGTACCTCGATTGCCTGCGCAGCGTGCATGGCACTTGGCGTGGCAATCACTACACCGTCAGGTTCAAAGGCAAGGAGTTCGTCCAGCGTTTCCACTGCCGCAGCTTCAGGCGCCAGAACAATCGCCTCATCGCGCATTTGCTCTGAAGGATCTGCAATGGCCACGGCCTCGGCGAGACCAGAAGAGATAAGCGCCTGCATGCGGTTACGTCCGATCCATCCTGTGCCGAGGAAGGCGAGACGAAGCGGCGTCATTTCGGCCTTTCCCATCAGAGATAAACCCATGCCTTAAGGAAACCGTCTGGCCGATCGCGTGTCGCGTCAAGCGCCTCGTCCAGCCGGTCGAGCGGGTATTCGTGTGTGAGGAAGGGGGCTGGATCCAATCGACCGCTTGCGACAGCATAGATGGCTTCGCGGATACCATGCATGTAGACAGCCGGATCGCGTTCGTGAGCATTGATCACGTCGAGGCCGCGCCAGTTCCACATCTGCATGTTGACCTGGCGGGAACCGTCTTGGTGATAGCCGGCAATCACGAGGCGGCCGCGCTCGCGGGTCAATTCTCCTGCGAGATCCAGGGGCCACTGCTTGCCGACGGCCTCGATTACAACGTCACAGAAACGTCCTTCCGTAAGGCTCCTCACCTGCTCGATGATCTCCCAGTGATCGCGCATCTCAATCACCTCATGAGCACCGGCTCGGCGAGCGACATTGAGAGAGTAGGCGCGGCGCGAGATCGCAATAACATGGGCGCCTGCGTCCACCGCCAGCTGGATCAGAAGCGAACCGAGGAAACCCACACCGACGATGGCGACGACATCGCCTCTCTTGATTTCGCTGCGGTCGAAGATGTTCATCGCGCAGCCCAGTGGCTCTCCCGGAAAGGGTTGCCCGGCTAGAGCGTCTGGAAGTTTGACCGCCTGGGTAGCCGGAGCAATGTCGTATTGCGCATAGGATTTGCCGGCGAGGACAACAACGCGGTCACCGACCTCGAAGCCGGACACGCCAGGTCCGATCTGATCAACCTTGCCCCACCCCTCGTGGCCGAGGCCACCTGGATCGGTCGGAAACGTCATCCAATCCGGACCCGACCATGGACCGAGGTTCGAGGCGCACACCCCGCATCCTTCAAGCCGCACCCTCAACTCCCCTTCCCCAGGTTCGGGGACCGGCACGTCCTTTACCTCAATCTGGCCTGCACCGGTCACGACGACTGCCTGCATGGTTGGAGCCGGGTTTGACTGGGGAGCGAGGCGCTGATCCATCGGGTTCTTCCTGTTCTGCTTCATCGGCCGCCTAACCGGAACATGGGCGCAATGTTCCGGAGGAAGATGAAGTTGATGAAGTCAAAGAAAATGCAGCTGAAGAAGAAGCCGCGGGAACAATCACCAGAAGCTCCAGTTCGGGACGGGTAATCAGCAGCCAAATTCTCTTTCTGATCAGGTGATTTACGTGTCCAAAATTCTAGTTACCGGCGGCGCCGGGTTCATCGGCCGCCACGTCGTGGACGAGCTTCTCCATGCAAATCACGAGGTCCGGGTGCTCGATGCCTTGATCGATCAGGTGCATGGCGACCACAGCGCAGCGCTGGCCGATGAGGTCGAAGTCATCCGCGCAGATTTGCGGGACCGAGACGCCGTTGAGACGGCTCTGGAGGGCGTGGATGGGGTTATTCATCTCGCTGCCGAAGTCGGCGTCGGACAGTCAATGTACGAAATCGCCCGTTATGTCGGTGGCAACGATCTGGGGACAGCCGTTCTGCTCGAAGCGATGATTGGCAAGCCGATCCGCAAGATCGTGGTGGCCTCCTCGATGAGCGTCTACGGGGAAGGACTGTATCTTGGCGATCAAGGGCAGAGGTACGATCGCATCCGACGTCAGGCCCAGCGGCTGAAACAGGCCCAATGGTCCCCCGTCGGGCCACAGGGTGAGCGCCTCACGCCGATCCCGACGGATGAGGAGAAGCCGGTCGACCTCGCCTCGATCTATGCACTGACGAAATATGCGCAGGAGCGCGCAGTGCTGATCTTCGGCGAAGCCTATGGCATGGAAGCGAGCGCGCTTCGGCTGTTCAACGTTTTTGGCACCGGTCAGGCTCTGTCCAACCCCTATACCGGTGTGCTGGTCAACTTTGCCTCCCGACTCGCCAATGGCGAGCGCCCCACCATCTTCGAAGACGGCCAGCAGAAGCGCGACTTTGTGCATGTGCTCGACGTGGCCCGGGCCTTCCGCCTCGCCTTCGAGAAACCGCAGGCCGCCGGCCATGTCATCAACATCGGCAGTGGCCAGGCCTATGAGATCGCGGAAGTCGCACGATTGCTGGCAGAAGCAATGGACGTTCCGGACTTGCAGCCGGAAATCCTTGGCAAGATGCGCGCCGGCGACATCCGCAACTGCTTCGCCGATATCAGCAAGGCACGCGACTTGCTCGGCTTCGAGCCACAGCACCGATTGGAGGACAGCTTAGAACCTTTCGCAGCCTGGGTGCGCGAGGTGGGAGCGATCGACAGGGGTCGCGAGATGCGCCAGCAGCTCGAAGCCCGGGGACTTGTTTCATGAGGAGCGATGCGGCTCAGCCGCGTGATAGCGCCTTTGGCTTCGTTGAATGGTTCAGGCCGGGCGAATACGAGCGAACGGCACGCGTGCTGGAACATCTGACGGCTACCGGCGCGCAGCACCTTCGCACCCATCTCTCCTGGGCTGAATATCTGAGTCCTGGGGGTGAGGCCTGGTTCGACTGGCTAATTCCGACGCTTGGAAGCCGCATCGACCTCCTGCCTTGCATTCATTACACACCGCCGTCCCTGTCGCGTACCGGAAAGTCTTCCGGTGCGCCGCGTGTGCTCAAGGATTATGCCGATTTCATCGACCACGTCCTGACGCGCTATGGGCAGCATTTTTCCCATGTCGAGCTGTGGAACGAGCCGAACAACCTGTTGGATTGGGACTGGCGCGAAGACCAGGAATTCGACCTGTTCTGCGAGATGGTTGGCGGCGCGGCCTACTGGGTGCAGCAGCGAGGCTGGAAGGCCGTGCTCGGTGGGCCGTGCCCCTTCGATCCTTATTGGCTCAACCTGATGGGCGAGCGCGGTGTGCTCTCGGTGGTCGATGCCGTCGGCTTTCATGGATTTCCCGGCACCTGGGACAGCGAAGAAGCCAGCTGGGGTGGTTGGGATCTGCATCTCGGTGAAATGCGGGCGATCCTCGACCGGCACAACCGCGCGTCCGAAATCTGGGTGACGGAGACCGGATACTCCACCTGGCGCAACGACGAGATGGAGCAGGTTCGGCGCTTCAGCCAAGCGCTTTCTGTCCCTGCGGACCGGGTGTACTGGTATGGCTTCGAGGATGTCGCACCGACCGTCCCGGTCCAGGAGGGACTGTGGTTCGATCCCAGACACTATCATCTCGGCATCGCCGATCATCAGGGCCAACCCAAGCTTCTCGCTCGGCTCCTGACGGAGGGCGGCGTGAGCAAGGTCAAGTCCATCAGCCAGGTCGGGAGCCCGCTGATCAAGAGCGGGCACAAGCCCATCGTGATCACAGGCGGCGCCGGCTTCATCGGCTGCAATCTGGCGGAAAGCTTCCTGTCGGAAGGGCGAGACGTCGTCATCCTCGACAATCTGAGCCGCGCCGGTGTGGACCAGAACCTTTCATGGCTGCGCGAGCGCCACGGTGACCGCGTGCATGCGGCTCCGGCCGACATCCGCGACCTCTACGGCATCATGCCGGTCCTGAAGGACGCAGACGCTGTCTTCCATCTCGCGGCACAGACGGCAGTGACCACAAGCCTGAGCCAGCCGCTGGACGACTTCGAGGTGAATGCCCGCGGCAGCATCAATGTTCTCGAAGCGGTTCGGCAGACGGGCCGAGCCGTTCCGGTGATCTTCGCCAGCACCAACAAGGTCTATGGCGGACTGGATGACCTCGTCCTTGCGGAGACGGAAGACCGCTACGTGCCCACCCTTGCTGAGATCCGAAATCACGGTATCGGCGAAGACAGGCCGCTCGATTTCTGCACACCCTATGGCTGCTCCAAGGGCGTAGCAGACCAATATGTGCTGGACTACGGCAAATCCTTCGGCCTGCCGACAGCCGTAATGCGGATGAGCTGCATCTACGGCCCGCGGCAGTTCGGCACCGAAGATCAGGGCTGGGTGGCACATTTCCTGATCCGAGCCCTGATGGGCGAGCCACTCTCCATCTACGGCAATGGCAAACAGGTGCGGGACATCCTGTTCATTGATGATGCCGTGGCGGCCTACCGCATGGTCCATGCGGGCATGGACCGGCTTTCGGGACGGGTTTTCAACCTCGGTGGCGGCGCCCGCAATTCGGTGAGTCTGCTTTCGCTTATGCGGGAGATCGAGGCAATCACGGGCGGTCATCTCGACAAGCAGTTCTCCGAGTGGCGGGCCGGCGACCAGTTCTATTTCGTCGCCGATACCCGTTCTCTCGAGGAGGCTTGTGGTTGGCAGGCGCGGACCAATTGGCGCAGCGGCCTCAGACGGCTGCACGGCTGGCTGATGGAGCACCGTTTCGCTGATCGTTCGCGGCCTGACCGGGAAAGGGCCTCCGCATGATCGCGGGTAGTCCAATGATCCGAAGATCGCGACGCATCCTGATGACTCTCGATGCAGTGGGCGGCGTCTGGCGCTACAGCCTCGACCTTGCCGCACAACTGGTCGATCAAGGTTGGGAGGTGATCCTTGCAGGCTTCGGGCCGTCGCCGGACGTGGCGCAAGCCTCGGAAGCAAGGTCCATCGGCCCGCTGGTGTGGCTTGAGGGTCCGCTGGACTGGATGGCCGAACATCCCGGTCAATTACATTCGGTAGGCGAAGAGCTGGACAAGGTGGCCGAGGATTTCGATGTCGATCTCCTGCATCTCAACCTGCCGTCCCAGGCAGCCTCTGTCAGGACAGATCGGCCGGTTCTGACTGTCTCCCATTCCTGCGTCCCGACATGGTTTCGCGCCGTGCGCGGGACCGAACCTCCGCAGGACTGGGCCTGGCACGAGGCCATCAACCGCCTTGGTTTCCAGCGCGCCAGCCTCGTGGTCGCCCCCAGTGCAAGCCATGCCGAAGCACTTGTCGACACTTATGGTCCCCTTCCCCATTTGCGGGTCGTTCACAACGCCAGCCGCGCCGACGAAAGCCTCGCGTCAAAGAAGCCTTATGTGTTTGCTGCCGGGCGCTGGTGGGATGAAGGCAAGAACGCCTCGGTCCTCGACCGCGCGGCTGCCAAGAGCCAATGGCCCGTGCTGATGGCGGGATCCTGGAGGGGCCCCAACGGGCAGGAAATCGTCTGCGACCATGCGCAGGCACTGGGTTCCCTGTCCCATGACGAAACCCTCGCACGGACGGCCCAGGCCGCGATCTTTGTCTCGCCGTCGGTGTATGAACCCTTCGGTCTCTCTGTTCTGGAAGCAGCCCGAGCCGGAGTGGCTCTCGTCCTTTCCGACATCCCGATCTATCGCGAGCTATGGGATGGCGTCGCCCTGTTTGCCGATCCCCGCGAGCCGGGCGAATTCGCCGCTGCGATCAATAGCCTGACCAAGTCCACGGACAACCGTCGCGACTTCGGGCGGAAAGCACGGGAGCGATCCCTCGGCTTCAGTCTGGAGCGGCAAGCGCAGGAGATCGGTCAGCTTTACCAGGATCTGCTCCCAGCCTCCTCCAACTCATCTCTCCTCCTGGCCCAGCGAGATTCCTGATGCGGTTTCTATTCTACACCCATTCTCTCATTTCCGACTGGAATCACGGTAACGCGCATTTTCTGCGCGGCGTGATGCGCAATCTCATCCAGCGGGGACACGAGGCGGTTGCGCTCGAACCCCGCCAGTCCTGGAGCCGTGACAACCTGGTTCAGGAGCAGGGTGATGCCGCGGCCAACCAGTTCCAGACGCAGTTCCCGACGCTTCGGTCGGTTTTCTACGATGCCGATTTCGAGCACGAAGCGGCCGCTGCAGAGGCCGATGTCGTGATCGTGCACGAGTGGACTGATCCCGCTCTCGTCCAGAGGCTCGGTCGCGCACGCCGCGATGGAGGGTTTACCCTGCTCTTCCACGACACGCATCACCGCGCCGTTTCCGCCGACACGGAGATCGCGGCCTTTGATCTCTCCGATTATGATGGCGTGCTGGTGTTCGGCGAGGCGCTGCGGGAACGCTATCTGACTGCCGGCTGGGGCAAAAATGTTCACACCTGGCACGAAGCTGCGGATGACATGCTGTTCAAACCGCTCCCGAATGTCGAGCAGCGCGGTGACCTTGTCTGGGTCGGAAACTGGGGGGACGACGAGCGCAGCGCTGAGATCCGGCAGTTCCTGATCGAGCCGGTTGCCCGGCTCGGGATCACGGCCACGGTGCACGGCGTCCGCTACCCTGAAGAGGCCAAGGCGGCACTGTCAGAAGCGGGAATCGCTTACAAGGGCTGGGTGTCAAATGCCGATGTGCCACTCGTTTTCGCGCGGCGGCGCCTGACAGTCCACATCCCCCGCCGCCCCTATGTCGAGAGCCTGCCTGGAATTCCGACCATCCGGGTGTTCGAAGCGCTCGCCTGCGGCATCCCGCTGATCTCGGCACCCTGGGAGGATCGCGAAGGGCTGTTTCGTCCGGGGGAAGACTTCCTGTTTGCGCGCGATGGCGACGAAATGACTTCGCTGATGCGGGACCTGCTGCTCGATCACGAGCGGCGGGAAAGCCTTGCAACCAGCGGACTTGAGACCATCCGTGCCCGACACACCTGCCGGCACCGGGTCGACGAGCTGCTCGGCATTCTGGCGCGCGAGGGCACCCAGACCGTGCGCCGGTCGCTGCGTGAGGAGGCTGCAGAATGAAGATAGCCTTTTATGGATCGAGCCTGCTCTCCTCCTACTGGAATGGTGCCGCCACCTACTATCGTGGCATTCTGCGCTCCCTTGCCGCGTTGGGCTACGACATCACCTTCTACGAACCGGACGTCTACGACCGACAGCAAAATCGAGATATCGAGCCGCCGGAATGGTGCCGGGTGGTGGTCTACCAGCCGACACAGGAGGCACTGACGTCTGTAATTGACGAAGCGCGCCAAGCCGACATCGTGGTCAAGGCGAGCGGTGTCGGATTTGCCGATGACGAACTGGTTTTGCGGTTGCCAAAGGCGGCACGGCCGGGCGCGCTGCGGATCTTCTGGGATGTGGATGCACCCGCAACACTCGCGGAGATTAGACAGAGCGACCAGCATCCCATCCGGCAGGCGCTGGCAGATATCGATCTGGTTCTGACCTACGGTGGTGGCGCGCCGGTCGTCGACGCCTATCGGGCTCTGGGAGCTCGTGACTGCATCCCGATCTACAATGCGCTTGATCCAACGACGCATCATCCGGTCGCTGTTGACACTCGCTTCTCTGCCGATCTCGCCTTTCTCGGCAACCGGCTTCCCGATCGCGAGGCGCGTGTCGAAACCTTCTTCCTCGATGTGGCGGCACAGCTGCCGGATCGGCAATTCCTGCTCGGCGGATCGGGCTGGCACGACAAGTCGATGAGCTCAAACATCCGCTCCATCGGGCATGTCTCGACCCGCGATCACAATGCCTTCAACGTCAGCCCGAAAGCCGTGCTGAACATCTCGCGCAGCAGCATGGCGGAAACCGGCTTCTCTCCTGCAACCCGGGTCTTTGAGGCCGCCGGCGCTGGCGCCTGCCTGGTCACCGACTATTGGGAAGGCATCGAGCTCTTCCTGAAGCCACAGGAAGAGGTTCTCGTCGCTCGCGACGGGCGTGATGTGCGCGACATCATGGCTGAACTGTCACCCGATCGTGCCTCCGCCATCGGTAACGCGGCCCTGAGACGCGTGCAGGCGGAGCACACCTATCACCAGCGCGCTGCGGAAGCTGACAAGATCTTCCGCACGCTGCTTGGCTCGGACGAGTTCCCACGCGAGAGAGCATCGGCATGAACGGATCATACGACATCGTTTTCCTCGGACTGACGCTTTCCTCCTCTTGGGGAAACGGGCACGCGACCACGTTTCGCGCCCTGATCCGAGGTCTTGCTGCGGAAGGCCAACGGGTCCTTTTTCTGGAAAGAGACGTGCCCTGGTATGCGAATGCGCGAGACCTGAATGATCCGGATTTTTGCGACCTCGACTACTATGCCGACCTGGATGATCTGCTCTCGCGCTTCGGGGCGACGTTGGAAGAGGCAGGCACTGTCATTATCGGGTCCTATGTTCCAGGAGGCGTTGCAGTCATCGACCTGGTTTCCGCGCTCAGGCCGAAGCGGCTTTTCTTCTATGACATCGATACACCCGTCACTCTCGCCAAGATCGCGCGCGAAGACGAGGAATACATCGCCCGGCGCCAGTTTCCGCTGTTCGACGCCTACCTTTCCTTCGCCGGCGGCCCAGTGCTGGACCGGCTGGAAGACGATCTCGGCGTCCAGCGGGCGGAAGCCTTCTACTGCTCCGTCGATGACGGGTTCTACCAACCGACCGGCGAGGCACCGATGTGGGATCTCGGTTATCTCGGCACCTATAGCCCCGACAGACAACCCGTGCTGGAGCGCCTGCTGATCGAACCGGCGCGGCGGATGCCGCAGATGCGCTTCGTGGTCGCCGGTCCGCAATATCCACCGGAGATTGAGTGGCCGGACAACGTGGAGCGGATCGAGCATTTGCCGCCATCGGCACATGCTTCCTTCTACAGCCGGCAGCGCTTCACGCTGAACGTGACGCGGGAAGACATGGTGGCTCTTGGCTGGTCGCCCAGTGTCCGCCTTTTCGAGGCGGCGGCGTGTCAGACCCCTGTCATCAGCGACGAGTGGGAAGGGCTATCGGATCTCCTTCCCGAGGGGGAAGCCATCCTGATCGCCCGTAGCACTGCAGATGTGGTGCAGATGCTGACGGAGGTGGATGACGCGAGCCGCCAGGCACTCGCGGCTGCTGCCGCCGACATTGTCGGCGCCGATCACACGGGTCTCGCTCGTGCGCGAGAGCTGATGCGCATCATCGGGAACAACAACAGCAGAGACCAGTTGGCCATAACGGATGCGATGCTGCAAAGCCGCATCGCCTGAACGAGTTTGAGGAGAACGACGCATGCTGCAGAGAAGCGAACGCAAGAAGGGTGAACGCGCCCTGGTAGCTGGCGGGGCTGGGTTCGTCGGGTCGCATCTATGTGACGCGCTCCTGGCCAAGGGCCATGAAGTGATCTGCGTGGATAGCTTCCTGACAGGATCACAGGAGAACATTCGTCCACTGCTCAACCACCCCGGCTTCTCACTGATCGAGCAGGACATCTGTGACTGGCTAACTATCAATCAGCCGGTGGACATGATCTACAACCTTGCCTGCCCGGCTTCCCCGCCCAGCTATCAGGCCGATCCGGTCCATACGATGATGACCTGTGTCCGAGGCACGGGCAACCTCCTGCATCTGGCCGAGCAGCACGGTGCACGTTTCCTTCAAGCCTCCACCAGCGAGGTCTATGGCGACCCGGAGGTACATCCGCAGCCGGAAGACTATCGAGGCTCCGTCAACTGCACCGGGCCACGCGCCTGCTACGACGAAGGCAAGCGCGCGGCAGAAGCGCTTTGCTTCGACCTCCTGCGCGCAGGGCGCGTCGATGCGCGGGTCGCACGGATTTTCAACACCTATGGCCCGCGCATGCAGCCGGACGATGGGCGCATCATCTCCAACCTTGTTGTCCAGGCACTCACCGGTCGGGAACTCACCGTTTACGGAACTGGCGAGCAGACACGTTCCTTCTGTTACGTGTCGGACCTGGTTCGGGGTCTGATGGCGCTGATGCAGGTCGATCCCAATCCGGGCGTGCCGGTCAACCTCGGCAACCCCGGAGAATTCTCCATCGCCGAACTCGCGACGATGGTGAGGGAGGCGGTACCGGAATGCCGAGGCGTGGTGTACCGGCCCCTGCCGCAGGATGATCCCAAGCGCCGGCGTCCGGATATCACAAGGGCCATGCAAGTGCTTAGCTGGAGACCAGAAGTACCACTTTCCGAGGGATTGCAGCAGACCATCGACTGGTTCGAGCAGGCGCTCGCTCCGGAGCAGATTCCGTCGCTGACGCCTACTTCCGCGAACACTATCGGTGCGGGAGCCTGAAACGTGGCCGACGCAAGGAAAGAGCAGGACGATACATTCGAGACGCATATTCGGGACTTAGGCCCCTGGTTTCACAACCTCACGATCGGCGGGATCCAGACGGCGCCCGACCATTTCCTCGGCGATTACCCTCGTCGGAAATGGGAAGGCTTCCAGCATGTTATCCCGCAGGATCTGACGGGCTGGACAGTGCTCGACGTCGGATGCAACGCTGGCTTCTATTCGATGGAGATGAAACGAAGGGGAGCCGCCCGCGTTGTCGGCATCGATGCTGATGCGCGGTATCTGGCGCAGGCAGAGTTCGCCGCTCAGGCGGAGGGACTAGACGTCGAGTTTCGCCAGCTCACGGTCTATGAGGTAGCGAAGCTCGGCGAACGCTTCGATCTCGTGATCTTCATGGGCGTTCTCTACCATCTGAGGCATCCTCTCCTGGCGCTGGATCTGCTGCATGAACACGTGGTGAGCGATTGGCTGCTTTTTCAGTCCATGCAGAGAGGACCTGATGCGGTGCATGCGACACACGAGAACTACGCATTCTCCGACGAGAGCCCCTTCTCCAATGCCGAATTCCCGGCGCTATACTTCATAGAACACCGCTATGCCGACGACCCCACCAACTGGTTCGTCCCGAATCGCTCGGCTGCAGAGGCTATGTTGCGAAGTGCAGGGTTTCTGATCGAGGCACAGCCGGAGAGAGAGGTCTATCTATGCAGACGGGGCGACCGACCGCCCATGGTCGAGCCGCCGCCGCTGTGAGCCTGATTACTGCTGGACGCTGTGCGGGGGGAAGTCCTTCCCCTCGTCGCTCCCGCCTCTCCCGAGCGTGAAAAAGGCGCCGGCCAGGATTGCAAGCACCAAGGCCAGAGCCAGAAAGCGCAGGGTGGGGGACATGAAGAAACTCCTGATAACTCGGTGTCAGACTTAAGGTGTGTTGATGTCACCCGTTGCGCTGGGTGGCACTGCAGGGACCGGGTCATGGCGTGTCGGCGCATCTACCGGTGCTGTGCTGGTCACCTCGCGTTGAAACTCCGCCGCAAGCAGCATCACTGCCACGACGGCGACGGCTCCCAGAAGGGCCGCGACCTGCCAAGTCTTTTTCATGACAGCGCTCCGCTCAAGGATTGGTCAGAGACTGGGCACGCACCTTGTGAGTACGTACCAAAGGATAGTTCGCCACCGCATAGGTCTTCAGGCTGCCGGCCGGCCCGTTGTCGGCATAAGCGCCAAGCAGCCTGATCGCTTCGTCATGCGCCTTCATCTGTGCCGACATGTAGGCGCTGTCGAACTGGCTCTCCTCAGCCTGCTCCAAAGCGGTGAGCGTCTGCTTCTGCTCCATGGACAGTTCCAGCACCAGAGCGACTGAGTCGGCCTCGGCCGCCGACTGCAACTGCTCCTGCGCGCGGCGATGGTCGTCCAGCATGGTCTGCGCGAAGTCTCTCACTTGCGGATCCTGGCTTCGTCGCAAAGCCAGTTCCGAAGACAGGATCTCGAAATCATTCGAGGCGACCGCCAGCTTAACGAAGCCTGCGGGATCAAGCGCCTGCATCTCGGCGGAGGCCTGGGGCGTTGGCAGTTGCTGGATCGGCGCCGTCTGCTGTGCAACTGCGATCGGGGTCAGTGTAAGCCCGGCAGCGGCAGCGATCACGATAGGGCGGATCATGGTGTTTCTCCTTTGTCAGGGGTCACAGGTCCAACCCCTGAGGTCCAGAAGCGTTCCAAACTCCCTGTCGGAGTGAAGTCTCGGATTTGACAGCGCCGGGCAAAGTTGGCAGCACTGTCTCAGACGGAGAGGAGACTTCATGGCAAGGCGTGGCGAGGGGCAGACAAGACTGGACGATGCGGCAAGGGCCGGATGGCTCTATTATGTTGCCGGCCGGACGCAGGATGAGATTGCTGCGTCAATGGGGATCTCACGTCAAAGTGCGCAGCGTCTCGTTTCGCTCTCCGTCGCCGAAAAGCTCATCAAGGTTCGGCTTGATCACCCAATCGCAGCCTGCCTCGAACTCGCGGAGGCCCTGAAGCGCAAATACGCATTGAAGGAGGTGGAAATCGTTCCCACCGATCCTGCATCGGAGTCGGCTACGGTGGGGGTGGCGGAGGCCGGCGCAGCGCAGCTTGAACGCTGGCTACGGCAAAGCGATCCTCTTGTGATCGCCATGGGAACGGGACGGACGCTGCGCGCAATGATCGACCAGCTTTCGCCGATGGAGTGTCCACAGCACAAGATCGTCTCGCTCACGGGCAATATCAGTCCCGATGGGTCGGCCGCCTATTTCAACGTCATCTTTTCGATGGCGGATGCAATCAAGGCTCCCCATTTTCCAATGCCTCTTCCGGTCATCGTGTCATCGTCAGCGGAAAAGCAACTTCTCCATCAACAGCCGCTTGTCGCTCCGACGATCGCGCTTGGGCGCAAATCTGACGTCACATTCGTCGGCATCGGCGAAATGAACCTGAGCGCGCCACTGCTCGTTGACGGCTTCCTGAAACCGGACGAGATGCAGGATTTGCTGAGTGCTGGCGCCGTGGGTGAAATTTGTGGTTGGATCTTCGGCGAAGACGGAAAGCTGCTGAACCATCCCGTCAACGAGAGGGTGGCCAGTCTCGAGATTCCGTCTCGCGAGAGTTCAACGGTCATTGCCCTGGCCAAGGGACGCCGCAAGCATCCGGCCATTCTTGCCGCCGTGCGCGGCGGCCACATCAACGGGCTTATCACCGATGAAGAGGCAGCACGGCATCTCCTGTCGCACTGATTTCGGCAAAAGTTTTCATTTCTGAACAGAGGTTTAGCTGGTTCTTGCGGCAATGCAGCATGGAATCCGGATTGACATTTTGCGCGGCTAAAGTGAGTAATTGCCCATGAGCAAAGCGAATGCTCATTTTTCTTCTGGGAGGAAGACATGACATTGAAGACGATTCTGCTGGGCGCATGCTCGGCGCTGGCGCTTGCCGGCATGGCCTCGGCCGAAACCCTCACGATCGCCACCGTGAACAACGGCGACATGATCCGCATGCAGGGCCTGACCTCGGAATTCACCTCCGCTAACCCCGACATCCAGGTTGAATGGGTTACGCTTGAGGAAAACGTGCTGCGCGAGCGCGTAACGACCGACATCGCCACAAAGGGCGGCCAGTACGACATCATGACGATCGGGACTTACGAAGTGCCGATCTGGGCGAAGCAGGGCTGGCTCTTGCCGCTTGAAAACCTTGGCGCCGACTACGACGTCGATGATCTCTTGCCGGCCATTCGCTCGGGCCTGACCGGGGATGACAGCAAGCTTTACGCTGCCCCGTTCTACGGCGAATCCTCCTTCATCATGTACCGAAAGGACCTGATGGAGAAGGCCGGCCTCACCATGCCCGACGCCCCGACATGGGAGTTCGTGGCAGACGCAGCCCGCAAGATGACCGACCGCGCCAACGACATCAACGGCATCTGCCTGCGCGGCAAGGCCGGCTGGGGCGAGAACATGGCCTTCCTGACGGCCACCTCAAACGCCTTTGGCGCCCGCTGGTTCGACGAGAACTGGAAGCCCCAGTTCGACCAGCCTGAATGGAAGAACACGCTCGATTTCTACGTGACCCTGATGAATGATGCTGGCCCGCAAGGCGCATCCTCCAACGGCTTCAACGAGAACCTGGCGCTCTTTCAGCAGGGCAAGTGCGGCATGTGGATCGATGCCACCGTGGCGGCTTCCTTCGTGACCAATCCGAACGACTCGACCGTCGCTGACAAGGTCGGCTTCGCACTCGCTCCGGACACCGGTCTCGGCAAGCGTGGCAACTGGCTCTGGGCCTGGAACCTCGCGATCCCGGCGGGCTCGCAGAAGGCTGAAGCGGCCGAGAAGTTCATCTCCTGGGCAACCAGCAAGGCCTATGCCGAACTCGTCGCATCCAAGGAAGGCTGGGCTAACGTTCCTCCGGGCACGCGGACCTCTCTCTACGAGAACCCGGAATACCAGAAGGCAGCGCCGTTTGCGAAGATGACGCTCGACTCGATCAATGCTGCTGACCCCAAGAACCCGACGGTCAAGCCTGTGCCTTATGTCGGCGTCCAGTTTGTGGCGATCCCCGAGTTCCAGAGCCTCGGCACCTCCGTCGGTCAGCTCTTCTCGGCGGCACTCGCTGGTCAGATGTCGGTCGATGATGCGCTAGCTCAGGCCCAGAGCCTGACGGAGCGCGAGATGACCCGCGGCGGCTACATCAAGTAATCCACCCTCCCGAAACCTACCTGCCCGGATTGCAATCCGGGCAGGGCAGCCTCGACCGCTTGCGGCCAAGGCCGGTCGTCGTCACTTTGCCTCCAACGCTCTCAGGGCAGTTGCAGAGGCGACCAACAGGCGAGATTCACCATGGCTACTCAAAACACACGCACCCTCGCCCGTCTGATGATGGCGCCATCTGTCGGACTTCTGCTGATCTGGATGATCGTGCCGCTGTCGATGACGCTGTGGTTCTCTTTCCAGAACTACAACCTGCTCAATCCGGCCAATGTCAGCTTCGCCGGCCTGTTCAACTACCGCTATTTCTATACGGATCCCGCCTTTTTCCAGGCGATCTGGAACACGATTCTGATCGTCGGCGGCGTGCTGTTCATCACTATCTTCGGCGGCATCCTGCTGGCGCTGCTGCTCGATCAGCCGATCTTCGGTCAGGGGATCGTCCGCATCCTCGTCATCTCGCCCTTCTTCGTCATGCCGCCGGTCGCTGCCTTGATCTGGAAAAACATGATCATGCACCCGGGCTATGGCGTTCTCGCCGACATCAACCGGGCGCTGGGCTTGAAACCGGTGGACTGGTTTGCCCAATACCCGCTTCTGTCCATCATCATCATCGTCGCCTGGCAGTGGCTGCCCTTCGCGACGCTCATTCTCCTGACCGCGCTGCAATCACTCGACGGTGAACAGCAGGAAGCAGCTGAGATGGATGGGGCGAACTTCATCAACCAGTTCATCTATCTGACACTGCCGCATCTTGCCCGTGCAATCACCGTGGTCATCCTGATCCAGACCATCTTCCTGCTCGGGGTCTACGCAGAAATCCTGGTCACCACCAATGGCGGCCCGGGCTATGCTTCGACCAATCTCGTCTTCCTGATCTACCGCACCGCACTCCTGGGTTACGACGTCGGCGGCGCTTCGGCAGGCGGCATCATCGCAATCATTCTCGCCAATATCGTCGCCATCTTCCTGATGCGCGCCGTCGGCAAGAACCTCGACCGGTAAGGACAAGGCCATGGCTCGCAACGTCACAACCCGGCGCAAGATCATCTTCACCGCCATCGCCTGGTCGCTCGCCTTCGTGATCTTCTTCCCGATCCTCTACACGCTGATCACCAGCGTGAAGACGGAAAGCGAAGCGATCCAGGGCTTCGACCTGATCCCCACCTTCACCCTCGAAAACTACGTGACGGTTCAGACGCAGCGCGACTACATCAAGCCCTTCATGAACTCCGTCATCCTGTCGGTGGGCTCGACGATCCTCGCACTTTTCGTCGGCATACCGGCTGCCTGGGCCATGGCGTTTTCGCCCACAAAGCGGACCAAGGACATCCTGATGTGGATGCTCTCGACCAAGATGATGCCGGCAGTCGCCGTGCTGGTGCCGATCTACCTGCTGTTCCGCGATTTCGGCCTGCTCGATACACGCATTGGCCTGACGATCATGCTGACGCTGATCAACCTGCCCATCGTCATCTGGATGCTCTACACCTATTTCCGCGAGATCCCGGGCGAGATCCTTGAGGCGGCCCGGATGGACGGAGCCTCTCTGTTCAACGAGATTGTCTACGTGCTCACGCCGATGGCGCTGCCGGGGATCGCCTCGACGCTTCTCCTCAACATCATTCTCGCCTGGAACGAAGCCTTCTGGACGATCCGTCTCACCACCACCAATGCGGCGCCGCTGACCGCCTTCATCGCCTCCTTCTCCAGCCCTCAGGGCCTGTTCTGGGCGAAGCTCTCGGCCGCCTCGACGATGGCGATCGCGCCAATCGTGATCCTCGGCTGGTTCAGCCAGAAACAACTCGTACGCGGCCTCACCTTCGGCGCCGTCAAGTAAGGAAACCCGACCATGGGCAGCATCAAACTCGAACAGCTCTCCAAGTCCTTCGCCGAGCATGCGGTCATCCCGGGGATCGACCTTGAGATCAACGACGGTGAATTCGTCGTCTTTGTCGGCCCTTCCGGCTGCGGAAAGTCCACGCTGTTGCGCCTCATCGCCGGGCTCGAAGATGCGACTGGCGGGCGGATCCTGATCGACGGCAAGGATCAGACGCATACGCCACCGGCCCAGCGCGGTCTGGCCATGGTCTTCCAGTCCTATGCGCTGTATCCCCACATGAGCGTACGCTCCAATATCGGCTTTCCGCTGAAAATGGCGAAGGTTGATCCCGCTGAAATCAATCGGAAGGTCGAAGAGGCGGCGCGGATTCTCAATCTGACGGACTATCTCGAGCGCCGCCCCGGCCAGTTGTCCGGCGGTCAGCGCCAGCGCGTCGCCATCGGCCGGGCCATCGTGCGAAATCCACGCTGCTTCCTGTTCGACGAGCCCCTTTCCAACCTCGATGCCGCCCTGCGTGTGGCCATGCGGCTGGAGATTACGGAATTGCACCAGAAGCTGAAGGCCACCTCGATCTACGTCACCCACGATCAGGTGGAAGCCATGACCATGGCCGACAAGATCGTCGTGCTCAACAAGGGCCGAATCGAACAAGTCGGCTCGCCGCTCGACCTCTATCGCAGCCCCGCAAACCTCTTCGTCGCCGGCTTCATCGGTTCGCCGAAAATGAACCTGATCTCCGGGCAGGCCGCCTCTGCCCATGGGGCGCACACAATCGGGATCCGGCCGGAACACATCACTCTCTCCCGCGACAATGGCCTGTGGCGTGGCCTCGTCACGGTCGCCGAGCATCTCGGCTCCGATACCTTCCTGCATGTGCAGGTCGATGGTGTCGGCACGATCACCACGCGTACCGGCGGGGAATTCCCCGTCCGTCATGGCGACACCGTCTATGTGACGCCGGATCTCGACCGCTTGCATAAATTCAACGACAAGGGGCTCGCACAATGACGGGGCGTCTCAGCGGCAAATCCGCCCTGATCACGGGCTCGGCGCGTGGCATAGGACGCGCCTTCGCGGAGGCCTATGTGCGCGAGGGTGCCAAGGTTGCAATTGCCGATATCGACTTGGATAGAGCAAGCCGGACAGCCGAGGAAATCGGGCCTGCCGCCTATGCGGTCAAGCTGGACGTTACCGATCAGGCATCGATCGACCAGGCGATCCGGACTGTTGAGGAGCGTCAGGGCGGCCTCGACATCCTGATCAACAACGCTGCCCTCTTCGATCTCGCTCCGATCGTCGAGATCACCCGGGCCAGCTACGAGCGCCTCTATTCGATCAATGTCGCCGGGACGCTCTTCATGCTTCAGGCCGCGGCCCGTTCGATGATCGCTCGGGGTCAGGGCGGCAAAATCATCAACATGGCAAGCCAGGCCGGTCGACGCGGCGAGGCGTTGGTCGCCGTCTATTGCTCCACCAAAGCGGCCGTCATCTCGCTGACCCAGTCTGCTGGGCTAGACCTCATCAAGCACGGCATAAACGTCAATGCGATTGCCCCCGGCGTCGTGGACGGCGAGCATTGGGACGGCGTCGATGCGCTCTTCGCCAAATATGAAAACCGGCCACTGGGCGAAAAGAAGAAGCTCGTCGGCGCGGAAGTGCCGTTTGGCCGAATGGGCCGGGCCGAAGACCTGACCGGCATGGCGGTCTTCCTCGCCTCGGCGGAAGCGGACTACATCGTTGCCCAGACCTACAATGTCGACGGCGGAAACTGGATGAGCTGACGGCTCGTGCGGCCCCCAGCCAAGGAATGCACCCATGACGACCAAACTCTCGCTTTCTACTCTGGCAGATATCGGTGACCGGGCATCCCTGCCCTCCTATCGCCGCGAGGACATCCGTCCCGGGATCCTGCATTTCGGCGTCGGTAATTTCCACCGCGCCCATATGGCCATCTACCTGCATGAACTCTTCAACAAAGGACGCGATCTCGACTGGGGCATCATTGGCGCCGGCGTCATGCCGTCCGACCAGCGCATGCGCGACACCCTGAAGGCGCAAGATTTTCTGACGACCGTCGTCGAGCAGGATATCGACCGCTCGGCAGCAACGATCACCGGGCCGATGCTGGATGTGATCACCGCGCCTGATTTCGACCGCATCGTTTCAACGCTGGCCTCACCCGACATCCGCATCGTCTCATTGACGATCACCGAAGGCGGCTATTTCATCGACGCTGCCACTGGCAAATTCGATCCCACACATCCGGCGATCGTCGCCGATGCCCAGGATCCTGCTCATCCGAAGACCGTCTTTGGACTGATCATCGCGGGTCTTAGGGCACGCAGAGCAGCCGGCATTCCCGCGTTTACGGTGATGTGCTGCGACAATATACCCGGCAATGGCGAGGTGACGGAGGCGACCGTCTGCGGACTTGCACGGCTCTCGGACCCTGAGATAGCCGACTGGATTCACCACAATGTCGCCTTCCCGAATTCCATGGTGGACCGGATTACACCGGCGACCGGACAGCGAGAGATCGACATCACGCGCGACAGCTACGGTATTGAGGATGGCTGGCCGGTGTTCTGCGAAGGCTTCAAGCAGTGGGTGCTCGAAGACAAGTTCCCGCTCGGGCGCCCGGCGCTCGAAGAGGTGGGCGTGACTTTCGTGCCTGACGTTGCACCCTACGAGCTGATGAAGCTCCGTATCCTCAACGGCGGCCATGCAGCGATTGCCTATCCGGCGGCGCTGATGGACATCCACTTCGTGCACGAATCCATGGAAAACCCGCTGATCCGGGCTTTCCTTGCGAAGCTCGAGAACGAGGAAATCATACCGGTCGTCCCGCCTGTGCCGAACACCAGCCTGCAGGATTATTTCAGCCTGATCGAGACCCGCTTTGCGAATCCCAAGATCGGCGACACAATTCCGCGGCTTGCGCAGGATGGATCAAACCGGCAGCCGAAGTTCATCCTGCCCTCGACGGCCGATCGTCTGGCCAAGGGATTGGACGTCCAGGGCCTTGCGCTCGTCTCGGCACTATGGTGCCGCTATTTCGAAGGCACGACCGACAGTGGCAAGACGATTGCCTTCAACGATCCGAGTGCCGAGCGGCTGCATGCTGCAGCACTTGCATCCCGCGACAATGCGCAAGCGTTCATAGGCATCAGCGACATTTTCGGCTCGGTGGGCAGCGATCCCCGCTTCCAGAAGCGATTTGGCGAAGCGATTGGCAGCTTGCGCAGCCATGGCGCCGCCGCTACGCTTCAGCGCTATATCGACGGAACCCTTGCCAGCTGAGTGATCATGGACCCGCAGCCGATCCGCCTCGTGATCTTCGACTGTGACGGGGTTCTCGTCGACAGCGAGGGTATTGCGCTGGAGGTCCTGGTCGCGGCCCTCGCTGAGAAGGGTATCTCGCTTTCAACCGACGAGGCGGCCGACCGTTTCCTCGGCCGCAGCCTGGGCTCGCTTGCCAATATCGTGCGGTCGGAATTCGGGGTCGAAATCGACCCGCCGTTCCTTCGGGGAATGCGAGAGGTGCTTTATGACCGCTTCCGCGCAGAACTGAGACCGTTGTCCGGCGTGGCTGCTGCCATCGACGGCCTTCACGCCGCCGAGGTCGCCTGTTGCGTTGCCTCCTCCAGCCAGCGGGAACGAATCGAACTCTCCCTTTCCGTCACCGGCCTCCTCTCCCGGCTGACGCCGCACATCTTCAGTGCAACAATGGTGGAGAACGGCAAGCCGGCCCCAGATCTTTTTCTGCATGCCGCTGCGCAAATGGGGTATTCGCCATCGCAATGTCTCGTCATCGAGGACAGCCCGGCTGGCATCCGCGCTGCTCAGGCTGCTGGCATGCGGGTGCTCGCTTTCACCGGCGGCGCGCACACAAAGCATGCCAGTTACCGAAGGTCGCTGGCGCAACTTCAGCCAGACGCACAGTTTGACGCGATGGACAAATTGCTCCACTTTGTTCTGGCAGCGAGGAGACCGGAAGATCTGACTGATGCGTGAGCACCTCTTGGCCGTGGATGTGGGCACGGGCAGTGCGCGAGCCGGGGTGTTTGATCTCTACGGCCGGCAGCTCGCTCGATGTGTGGTGCCGATCAGCGTGCACCAACCCCTTCCAAAACACATGGAGCAGGACAGCGAGGAGATCTGGTCTGCGGTTTGCGCAGCAGTGAAGGCGGCGCTCGCCGAAAGCGGCATCTCCCGAGAAACTGTGCTCGCCATAGGGTTCGACGCAACCTGTTCGCTGGTCGTGCGCGACGCAGGCGGAAAGCCGTTGCCGATCTCGACAACGCGAAACCCCGACCTGGATACCATCCTCTGGATGGACCACCGCGCGATTGCGGAGACCGACGCCTGCAACGCTGTCGCCGATCCGTTGCTTGAGCGTTTTGGGGGGCGTCTCTCGGTGGAGATGCAGCTCCCGAAGCTACTCTGGCTCAAGACGCACCGACCGGATGTATGGGCGTCATGCGGGCAGATCTTTGATCTCTGTGACTATCTTACATGGCGGGCGACAGGATCGACGAAACGCAGCCACTCAGCGCTCGCCTCCAAATGGGGCTATACCCCCGAGGCGCCGGGGGCGGCGCCGATCGACTTCTATCGGAAGATCGGCCTGGGCGACCTGATGGAGCGAGCCGGGCTGCCCTTGCAGTCTCACCCGCCCGGTCGGACCGTGGGAACTTTGACCGCCACAAGCGCCATGGAACTCGGGCTCGACGAAAACTGCCTCGTCGCACCAGGTCTGATCGACGCCTATGCCGGCACGATCGGCCTCTTCGCTGCTGGTGGCCGTCCTGAAGCGCCGTTTTCGTCGGAGGCTGTGCTGATTGCAGGGACATCCAGCTGCATCGTGCGCCTCTCTCAGGACAGTGTATCTGGGCCTGGGTGTTGGGGCGGCTTTCGTGATGCCGCCGTTGCGGGCCTCTGGCTGACGGAAGCCGGGCAATCCGCCTCCGGCGCCTTCCTGGATCATATCCTGACGCTGCATCCGGCTGGTGGAACGCCTACAAAGGCACGCCATCGAGCAATTCTCGACGCAATCGCCCTTCAGCTTGCCACACATGGTCCGGACTTCGGTCTGCCGATCAGTGTGTTGCCGGACCTACACGGGACGCGATCGCCGACTTCCGATCCGCTCCTGACCGGTACCATTGCCGGACTGGACCTGGACAGAACTGAGCTTTCCCTGATTCGGCTTTACTGGCGCAGTTGCGTGGCGCTTGCCTGCAGCATTCGTCACATCATCGCGCATCAGCCGAGCCTCGCTGGCGCGCCAAAGCAGTTACTCCTCGCCGGCGGGTTGGCGGACCACCCGCTTCTCGCCCAGCTCTATGCCGATGCGACCGGTTGCGACGTGTTTGTCCCGGTGGATTGCGATGCTGTCCTGCTCGGCTGTGCACTGCATGCTGCCGTCGCCGCCGGGGCCTTCCCGACGACGGCAGAAGCCGGCGCGCAGATGCGCTTCGCCATGGCGCATTTCCCAGTTTCAACCGCCCGGCAGGCGGCGCTTGCACGTGACCATGCCCTGCTCAAGGCCATGATGCGCCACCGCGATGAACTCTCCATGCTCGCGTCGACCGCAGCAGAGCAGCAGACTGCCATTCCCCTTGCCGTCTGACCTTTAATGCGCGGCTCTGCCGTTTTCTCAGGTGCGGCCACGGCGATGATTTCAGCTTCCCAGGCGGCAAGAGACAAAGCCCCTTGCGTCCAAGCTTTGAACCTGACATGTTGCCTATACAACTTGCAAAGGTTTCGAGATGAGAGCTTCTCAAACTCTGTTCTGTGAGCATGTTCTCCTAGCTGGTGGCTGGGCGTCCAACGTGACGCTGGAGATTGACGAGCGCGGCTCGATTGCCTCGATCGAATGTGACACGGTGCGTGGACCGAACTCGATGATACTGGCTGGCCCCGTGGTCCCGGCCCTGCAAAACCTGCATTCTCACGCCTTTCAGCGCGCCATGGCGGGTCTCGCCGAGATCGCCGGCTCGACCGATGACAGTTTCTGGACATGGCGTGACACCATGTATCGGCTGGTCGGACAGATGTCGCCTGACGATGTCGAGGCCGTCACGACAAAGTTGTATAGTGAACTTCTAAGAGGTGGCTTTGGTCATGTCGCAGAATTTCACTACTTCCACCATGCCCTGGCCGAGGTGGGCAGGTCAGACGGCTTCGAAATGTCGAGCCGTATCCTGCGCTCGGCCGAGACGGCCGGCATAGGTCTTACACATCTGCCTGTCTTCTATGCCCATTCCGGGTTTGGGGGTCAGGCCCCGAATGACGGGCAAAGACCGTTTCTGCATGACGTCGACAGTTTTCTTGCGCTGCTCGATCGGCTGGCCCCTGCATGTGCTTCTGCCGATGTGCGCCTTGGTCTGGCCATCCACTCGCTGCGGGCGGCGACGCCGGAGGAAATGCGCGCGGTGCTGTCTGCGGAGCAAACAGGTGGGCCTATCCACATCCATGTCGCAGAGCAGGAACGCGAGGTGGAGGACTGCCTTGCCTGGAGCGGGCGACGACCGGTGAGTTATCTGCTCGATGAAATTGCGGTCGATAAGCGCTGGTGCGCCATCCATGCGACACACATGACGGCGGACGAGACGGCTCGGCTGGCGAGATCCGGTGCGGTCGCTGGCCTTTGCCCGGCAACCGAGGCCAATCTCGGCGACGGGATCTACCCTGCAACGGAGTTCCTTGCCCAGGGCGGGCGGCTCGGGATCGGCACGGACAGCCATGTCGCAACCTCCGTGGCGGAGGAGCTGCGCGTGCTGGAATATGGTCAGCGGCTTCGTGATCGCCGCCGCAACAGGCTTGTATCCGGTCCTGGAGCCTCGGTCGGCCGCACGCTGATCGAAGCCAGCCTGTCAGGCGGGGCCCAGGCTTCAGGTCTCGCAGTCAGCGGCATTCGCGTTGGCGCGCGTGCCGATCTCGTCGTGCTCGACGGCGCCAATCCGTTCATTGCCACGGCCAAGGACGATCAGATCCTCGACCGCTGGATCTTTGCACTTGGCAGCGAGGCCGTACGCGACGTGATGGTTCGCGGAGACTTCGTGGTTCGGGAGGGGCGCCATCGGGCTGAGGAACGCATCAACAGCGACTTTGCCCGTGCGCTGAAGAGAATCCTGCAATGAGTTTCGTGAGCCAGCGAATTGTTTTTAGCGGATGGAGCGCCTGATGGTGCAGACGATCACTCTTCATACGGTTCTGACATCCGATGCGATCGCTGCCATTGCGGAGGGCGCAAGGTTGGACTTGAGCGAAACGGCACGGCAGCGGATCAGAGATGCCCGCGCGATTGTCGACGCGCTCGTTGACAAGGGCATCCGTGGCTATGGGATCAATACCGGTGTCGGCGCGCTCTGCGACGTGGTCATCGATCGCGAGGAGCAGGCGTCGCTTTCCCGCAATCTGCTGTTCAGCCATTCCTGTGGTGTCGGTGAACCGCTCGGGCGGGTCGAAACACGCGCGATCATGGCGGCGCAGATCGCCAATTTTGCCCATGGTTATTCGGGCATCCGGCTTGAGGTCGTCGAGACGCTCATAGCCCTCCTGAACAACGACATGCTTCCGGTGATCCCGTCGAAGGGTTCCGTCGGTTACCTGACGCATGGCGCAGCCATCGGGCTGGTCCTGATCGGGTCCGGTGAATGCCGTCATGACGGCAAGCGAGTGTCGGGCGCCGAGGCGCTGGCAGCGCTCGGCCTGAAGCCGCTGGTGCTGCAGGCGAAGGAAGGTCTGAGCCTGATCAACGGCACACCCTGTGCCACGGGCCTCGCCTCGCTTGCCGTCACCAGGCTCGCGCATCTCGTCGACTGGGCGGATGCGTCCGCCGCGATGAGTTATGAGAACCTCGGCGCGCAGACCGATCCATTTGCGGAAATGCCGCTTTCCCTGCGGAAGTCCGATGGCCTGCAGCAGGTCGGAAAGAACTTGCGGAGATTGCTGGCCGGGAGCGCGCTTCTAGCGGAATCTGCCGGCAAGCGGACGCAGGATCCGCTCAGCCTTAGGGCCGTGCCGCATGTGCATGGCGCGGTGCGCGATGCGCTCGTGGAAGCGCGTGCGGTGGTGGATCGGGAGCTTGCGAGCGTCACCGACAACCCCGCCGTCAGCGGATCGCCTGATGACCCGAAAATCCATTCGCAGGCGCATGCTGTCGGGGCAGCCCTTGGCCTTGCGATGGATCATCTGGCGACGGCAGCAGCCGAACTCGCCGCCATTTCCGAGCGGCGGATCGACCGACTGGTCAACCCGCTGGTGAGTGGCCTGCCGGCCTTCCTCTCCTCGGGCAGCGGCGTCGAATCCGGCTTCATGATCATCCAGTATACTGCGGCAGCGCTGGTGGCGGAAAACCGCCGGCTTGCGATGCCGGCAAGCCTCGACGGGGGCATCACCTCAGGCCTGCAGGAAGACATCCTGACCCATGCAACGCCGGCTGCGGCCAAGGCGCTCGCCATCCTCGACAATCTCGAGACGGTGCTCGCCATCGAACTCACCGCCGCCGCGCAGGCCCATGACCTGCAGTCTTCCAAGGCGGCCAGGGCTGCGATGACGCAAGGGATCTATGAGCGGATCCGCCATGCGGTGCCGTTCTACCGGGACGATCGACCCCTGAACAGCGACATCCAGCAGATCCGGACACTCCTGAAGACGACCGCCGCCTGGTCCGAAAGCGAGGGCACATGACGGCTATCCTCTGCAACGCACGACTGGCGACCATGTCGCCCGAGCGGCCCGGGTTCGGCGTGATCGAGAATGGCAGGGTGGTGATCGAGGGCGGACGGATCCTCGCCGTCGGAGAGGCGGACGAGATCGCGATCCCCGGTAGCGCCGAGGTGATGGACTGCGAGGGTCGGTGGGTGACGCCGGGCCTCATCGATTGCCATACGCATCTGGTGCATGCCGGCAATCGCGCTAAAGAATTCGAGATGCGTCTTGCGGGCGCTTCCTATGAGGAAATCGCACGCGCCGGCGGCGGCATCGTCTCGTCTGTGCGTCAGGTGCGCGAGGCGAGCGAGGCGGAACTTGTCTCGCAAACGCTTCCGCGGCTCGATGCGCTGATCGCCGAGGGTGTTACGACCGTCGAGGTCAAATCCGGCTATGGGCTGACCGTCGAAGACGAACTCAAGATGCTGCGCGCTGCACGGCAGCTCGGAGACGAGCGTCGGGTTTCGGTCACAACGACCTATCTCGGCGCCCATGCCACACCTGCCGACTACAAGGGGCGCAATCGCCACTTCATCGAGGAAGTGGTGCTGCCAGGTCTAAAGGCGGCTCACGTGGAGGGATTGGTCGACGCGGTGGACGGCTTTTGCGAAGGCATCGCCTTTTCGCCCGATGAGATGCGGCTTGTCTTCGAAGCGGCGCGGTCTCTTGGACTGCCGGTCAAACTGCATGCGGATCAGTTGTCGAACCTGCATGGGGCAGCGCTGGCAGCCGGATATCAGGCGCTTTCGGCAGACCATCTGGAATATACGGATGAAGACGGCGCTGCTGCGATGACCCGGACCGGAACCGTCGCCGTGCTGCTGCCCGGAGCCTATTACTTCATCCGCGAAACGAAGAAGCCGCCGATCGAGCTCTTCCGCAAACATGGAACGGCCATGGCGCTTGCCACGGACTGCAATCCGGGCACCTCGCCACTCACCTCCCTCCTGCTGACCATGAACATGGCGGCCACGCTGTTTCACATGACGGTCGAGGAATGCCTTCTTGGCGTGAGCCGCAATGCCGCCCGCGCGCTCGGGCGTCTCGACACGGTCGGGACCATCGAGGTCGGCAAGCAGGCCGATCTTGCCATCTGGTCGGTCGAGAGCCCGGCAGAACTTGTCTACCGCATCGGTTTCAACCCGCTGCATCAGCGCATCTGGAACGGCCACATCACCAAAGGAATTCTGTCGTGACCATTACGCTTCACCCCGGCCGCGTCTCTCTCGCCGAACTCGCGCAGATCTATTGGCGCGGCGAAAGTGCCGTGCTCGACCGCAGCTTCGATGCCGGCATCGAGAAGGCTGCCGCCCGGATCGCTCAGATCGCTGCCGGCAATGAACCGGTCTACGGCATCAATACCGGCTTCGGCAAACTCGCCTCGATCAGGATCGATGCGGCCGACACGGAGACACTGCAGCGCAATCTGATTCTCTCGCATTGCTGCGGGGTGGGCCAGCCGCTTGGCGCCAATATCGTCCGGTTGATCATGGCGCTGAAGCTTATCTCGCTTGGTCGCGGCGCCTCCGGCGTTCGGCTGGAGCTCGTGCGGCTGATCGAGGGCATGCTGGAGAAAGGCGTCACCCCGCTCATTCCGGAAAAGGGCTCCGTCGGCGCGTCCGGTGATCTGGCACCGCTCGCGCATATGGCGGCCGTGATGATGGGCGAGGCCGAGGCCTTCTATCAGGGCGAACGGCTTTCCGGCGCAGAGGCGCTGAAGCGCGCGGGGCTCACACCCGTCGTGCTGGCGGCCAAGGAAGGTCTGGCACTGATCAACGGCACGCAGGCCTCGACCGCCTTGGCCTTGGCCGGCCTTTTCCGTGCCCATCGTGCTGCACAGGCAGCATTGATTACTGGCGCGCTCTCGACCGATGCGGCCATGGGCTCGTCGGCGCCGTTCACCGCCGACATTCACACGCTGCGTGGCCACAAGGGACAGATCGATACGGCAGCGGCCCTGCGCGGCCTGCTCTCCGGCTCCGTCATCCGGGAAAGCCATCTGGAAGGCGACGAGCGGGTACAGGATCCCTATTGCATTCGCTGCCAGCCGCAGGTCGATGGCGCCTGCCTGGATCTCTTGCGCATGGCAGGGCGCACGCTCGAGATCGAGGCGAATGCCGTCACCGACAATCCGCTCGTGCTTTCCGACATGAGCGTCGTCTCGGGCGGCAACTTCCATGCCGAGCCGGTGGCCTTTGCCGCCGACCAGATCGCGATTGCGGTTTGCGAAATCGGCGCCATTGCGCAACGCCGCATCGCATTGTTGGTCGATCCGGCTCTTTCCTACGGTCTGCCGGCCTTCCTCGCCAAGAAGCCGGGACTGAACTCCGGCCTGATGATCGCGGAGGTCACGTCGGCTGCGCTGATGAGCGAAAACAAGCAGATGGCGCATCCGGCCTCGGTCGATTCGACGCCGACATCCGCCAATCAGGAAGACCATGTCTCGATGGCCTGCCATGGCGCGCGGCGCCTGCTGCAGATGACGGACAACCTTTTCTCGATCATCGGCATCGAGGCGCTAACGGCCGCCCAAGGCGTCGAATTCCGCGCGCCTCTGACGACGAGCCCTGAACTGAGACGTGTGATCTCCGCCTTGCGTGCCCACGTCGCCACCATAGAGGAGGACCGATACATGGCGCCCGATCTTGAGGCCGCCGGTCGGCTCGTGGCGGACGGGACCCTGGTTTCCGCTGTATCCGCCGGATTGCTGCCGGGTCTGGAGGGGTGAGATGGCCGTATTCGAAGTCAAGCAGGGAAACTCCCCCGTTATTCTCGCTTTCCCGCATACGGGGACGGATGTTCCGCCGGCGATCTGGGATCGTCTCAATGACAACGGCAAGCTGCTGGCCGACACCGACTGGCACATCCATCAGCTCTATGCCGGATTGTTGCCGGACGCGACAACGGTCAGGGCGACCTTCCATCGCTACTTGATCGATGCGAACCGCGACCCTGATGGCGTGAGCCTCTATCCGGGGCAGAACACGACCGGGCTTGTGCCGGAAACGGATTTCGACGGGGTCTCTATCTGGAGGCAAGGCGAGGAACCGACGAGTAAAGACATTGCCGATCGGCTGGCAGGCTTCCATGCGCCCTATCATGCGGCGCTGAAGGCCGAGATCGAGCGGGTAAAGGCTATGCATGGCGTGGCGGTGCTTTACGACTGCCATTCGATCCGCTCCCTCATCCCCTTCCTGTTCGAGGGGCCTTTGCCGGATTTCAATATCGGCACGGACATGGGCCGCACCTGCGATGTCAGGATCGAGAAAGCCACTGCGAAAATCGCCGGTCGGGCCGAGGGATACACGTCTGTGGTCAATGGCCGCTTCAAGGGCGGCTGGACGACACGGCATTACGGGCAGCCGGAGACAGGTGTGCACGCCATTCAGATGGAACTGGCGCAGGTCACGCATCTGACCACTGAAGCACCGCCTTTCGCCTATGACGCCGGGAAGGCCGAAGCGCTGCGGCACCATCTCAAGATCATTCTGACATCAATCGAAGCCATCGCGCTCGAACTGAAACGCTGAGGAGCGAGGACCATGAGCAATCCCAGACACAATATCCGCGACGTTCGCGCACCCCGCGGCCCGGAACTCAATGCCAAGAGCTGGATGACGGAAGCGCCGCTGCGCATGCTGATGAACAACCTCGACCCTGATGTCGCCGAACGACCGCATGAGCTGGTCGTCTATGGCGGCATCGGCCGCGCAGCCCGCACCTGGGATGATTTCGACCGGATCGTCGAGACGCTGAAAACGCTGACCGAAGAAGAGACCTTGATCGTGCAGTCAGGCAAGCCCGTCGGTGTGTTCCGCACCCACAAGGATGCGCCGCGTGTGCTGATCGCCAATTCCAATCTCGTGCCGCATTGGGCGACCTGGGATCATTTCAACGAGCTGGATAGACGAGGTCTGGCCATGTACGGCCAGATGACCGCCGGCTCGTGGATCTATATCGGCACACAAGGGATCGTGCAGGGCACCTACGAGACCTTCGTGGAGGCCGGGCGGCAGCACTATAACGGCAATCTCAAGGGCAAGTGGATCCTGACCGGTGGTCTCGGCGGCATGGGTGGCGCCCAGCCGCTCGCCGCCGTCATGGCCGGCGCTTGCTGCCTTGCCGTCGAATGCGACGAGACCCGCATCGATTTCCGACTGCGCACCCGTTATGTCGATGCCAAGGCGCATACGCTGGACGAGGCGCTCGCGCTGATCGACCAGTGGACCAAGGCGGGCGAGGCGAAATCCGTTGGTCTGCTCGGCAATGCCGCCGAAATCTTCCCGGAACTGGTGCGCCGCGGCGTGCGTCCCGACATCGTGACCGATCAGACCTCGGCCCATGACCCAATCCATGGCTATCTGCCGGTCGGCTGGACGGTCGCCGAATGGCGGGCGAAGCAGGAAAGCGATCCGAAGGCGGTGGAAGTTGCCGCCCGCGCCTCGATGAAGACCCATGTGCAGGCGATGGTCGACTTCTGGAACAGGGGCGTTCCGACGCTCGACTACGGCAACAACATTCGCCAGGTCGCCAAGGAAGAAGGCTTCGAGAATGCCTTCGCCTTTCCTGGCTTCGTGCCGGCCTATATCCGGCCGCTCTTCTGCCGCGGCATCGGCCCCTTCCGCTGGGCCGCCCTTTCCGGCGACCCGGAGGATATCTACAAGACCGATGCCAAGGTGAAGGAGCTGCTGCCGGACAACAAACACCTGCACAACTGGCTGGACATGGCGCGCGAACGCATTGCCTTCCAAGGACTACCTGCCCGCATCTGCTGGGTCGGCCTCGGCGATCGTCACAAGCTCGGCCTTGCTTTCAACGAGATGGTGAGGAATGGCGAGCTGAAGGCGCCCGTCGTCATTGGTCGTGACCATCTCGATTCCGGTTCCGTCTCCTCGCCCAACCGCGAGACGGAAGCGATGAAGGACGGTTCCGACGCCGTGTCCGACTGGCCGCTTCTGAACGCGCTTCTGAACTGCGCCTCGGGTGCGACCTGGGTTTCGCTGCATCATGGCGGCGGTGTCGGCATGGGCTTTTCACAGCATTCCGGCATGGTCATATGCGCCGATGGCACCGACGATGCTGCACGCCGGCTGGAGCGGGTGCTCTGGAACGACCCGGCGACCGGCGTCATGCGACATGCCGATGCGGGCTATGACATCGCACTCGATTGCGCCAAGGAAAAGGGCCTTCGTCTGCCCGGCATCCTCGGCAATTGAGGGGACAGGAGACGCTCATGTCCATCCGCATCCAGCGCTTTGACGAGCACCTGAAGATGCCCTGGAAGAACGGACTGGGGATCACGCGCGAGGTGATCTCCCGGCCGGCGTCGGATGGATCCGGCGGATTCGACTGGCGGATCAGTCTCGCAACCGTCGGGGCCTCCGGTCCCTTCTCGGTCTTTGCCGGGATCGACAGGACGATTGCCGTTCTCCAGGGCGACGGCATGCAGTTGACGGTCGATGGGCGGCGGGAGGAGCCGCTTCTCATGGCCTCGGCTCCCTTTGCCTTTTCCGGCGATGCGGAGGTTCAGGCGGATTGTCTGGGTGGGGCGACGCTCGATCTCAATGTCATGAGCCGGCGCGGGGTTGTCGTCCATCGCATGACGAAGTTCGACGTCTCAGCTGAGCAGAGGCTTTCGATGTCCAAGGACACCGTAGCGATCGTTTTTCGTGGCGATGCGACGGTTACGATGGATAGCGTGCGAACGGATGTCGGGCTCGGTGATGTCCTGATCTGCGAGCAGATGCCGTTCGAACTCACCGTTACGCCCGTCGGAGCGGATTGCGCTCTCTATGCCATCGAGATTGCTTCCGATTTGGACATGGCGGCAGCCCCCGAACAGGTTGCCTCGTGAAGGCCTTAGCCGATAAGGAATTGACCGCCGCGCCGCGACACCACATTCGCATCGCCACCAGCAGGATCGACCAGCATGTCCGATGATCAACCAGGCTTTGCGCTTCCCGAGGAAGGTCAGGATACGCCGCTTTACGAGCAGATGAAGTCCGAGATCAAGGCGCGCATTGAACGTGGCGAATGGCCAATCAATTTCCGCATCCCCTCCGAAAACGAGCTCGTGGATATGCTCGGGGTGAGCCGGATGACGGCGCATCGGGCGCTGCGCGAACTTGCCAGCGAAGGCGTGATCATCCGCGTCCAGGGACGTGGCTCCTTCGTTGCACCCAAGAAGCGCCGGGCCAATGTCAGCGACGTGCGCAACATCGCCGAGGAAATTGCCGAGCGCGGCGGCCAGCATTCCGTCGAGATCGTGCTGATGCAGGCGGAAGTCTGCGATCACGATCTGGCGGACCGGCTGGAAGTGGAGGCCGGCACATCAGCCTTTCACTCGGTCATCGTGCACAAGGAAGACGACCTGCCGATCCAGCTGGAAGATCGCTTTGTCCCTGCAGAGCTTGCGCCCGCCTATCTCGATCAGGATTTTCAGGCGATCACGCCCAACGCCTATCTGAGCGGTATCGCGCCCATCTCGCGCGCCGAACAGTTCGTCGAGGCGGTGTTGCCGCAGCCGTGGGAATGCCGGCTTCTGGCGATCGCGAGATCCGAACCCTGCCTTCAGGTCCGGCGAAGAACCTGGTCAGGGGACCGGCTCGTGACTTCGGTGCGGCTTCTCTATCCTGGCAGCCGATACAGCTTGGAGAGCTCCTACTAAGCTCAGGAACGATTGAATGTTAGCCGGCAAAGGGACTCAGAGAATTTTGACCGGCTTTGTCCACTGGATCAGCACGACGCAGCCTTCCGATGATGCCACGGAATGGCAGGTGCCCTCGGGGTTCGCCACCAACGAGCCAGCGGGATAGTGTCCGAATTCGTCGCTTTGCGATCCCTCCAGGACAAGGATCGTCTCCAGACCCTGATGCAGGTGCCTCGGAACGGAGGCGCCGGGGGCATAACGCAGCAGTGCCAGTTCGGGCTCGCCCGTCACCAGCCGGCAGATCTCCACCCCTTCGCGAAAATACTCGAACTGGCAATGCTGCCAGCCGCCGCGCAGGAAATTCGGAAAACTCAAGGCTTCAGACATCGAGCGCCTCCACGATCTGATCGACGGTGGCTGCCCATCCGACGATGGCTCCTTGCGCGGTGATCATGTCGATGGCCGCCTTCTTGAATTCGGGGAAATAGCTTTCGGTCGCATCCGTCGCGAGCAGGCATTCGAAGCCGCGATCATTGGCCTCGCGCATGGTGGTCTGCACGCAGACCTCGGTGGTGACACCGGCGAAGACCAGCTGGCGGATCTTCCGCTCGGCCAGGATCTCTCCGAGCGGCGTCGCGTAGAAGGCGCCCTTGCCGGGTTTGTCGAGCACGATTTCGCCCTCGACCGGATAGAGCTCCGGAATGATGTCGGCACCGGGTTCGCCGGAAACGAGGATGCGGCCCATGGGGCCGGGATCGCCGATGCGCAGAGAGGGCTTGCCGCGCTTGCGCTTGGCGGGCGGGCAATCGGAAAGATCCGGGCGATGGCATTCGCGGGTATGGATGACCGGCAGGCCGGCAGCGCGGACGACGGCGAGCAGCCTTGCCGTTGCCGGGATGATTGCCTGCAGAAGAGCGACCTTGTTGCCCAGTGTTTCGCCGAAACCGCCGGGCTCGACGAAGTCGCGCTGCATGTCGATGATGATGAGAGCCGCATGATCCCGATCGAGGTCGAAGTCGAAGGGACGCGCCTTGATGATTGCCATCAGTGATGTCCTGCCATGTGCCGGCCGATCTCGCCGATATCGGCGTTCGCGGCTGGGGTCTCATATGCGATATGCCCTTCCGACATTACGAGGATCCGGTCGGAGAGCTCTAGAATTTCGTCGAGATCCTCAGAGATCAACAGCACCGCAGCACCGGCATTACGTGCCGCCATGATGCGGGCGCGGATTTCGGCAACGGCCGAAAAATCGAGGCCGAAGCAGGGATTGGTGATGATCAAGAGATCAACGTCGCCGGTCAGTTCGCGGGCGAGAACCGCGCGCTGCACATTGCCGCCGGAGAGCGAGGCGATCGGGGACTGGAGCGAGGCCGTCTTGACCTTGTACTCGCCGACCAGATGGCTTGCCTGCTCAAGCATGCGGCTGCCATCGAGCCAGAACTGGCTGCTGCCTGCGGCGAAGTCGAAATCCCGGAAGAAGATGTTCTCGGCCACTGTCATGCGAGGCGCGCAGGCGTTCTTCAAGGGCTCCTCGGGCAGATAGCGGACGTTGAGCTTGCGGGCCTCGTCGCGGCGGGCGTGATAGGGCTCCGCCTTGACCCGGATCTCGCCCTTTTCCAGCGGCCGCTGGCCGGTCAGGATCTCCATCAACTCCATCTGGCCATTGCCGGAGATACCAGCGATGCCGACGATCTCGCCGGACTTTACGGTGAGATCGGCGATGTCGATGGTCTTCAGGCCGGAGCGATCCGGGGCCCTGACGCCGGAGACGGAGAGGACGGGCACGCCCTGGTAGGCGACGCGGGCGGCCGGCTTCACCAGCTCCTTTTCACCGATCATCATCGCCGCCATCTCGGAAGTCGTGAGATCGGAGACCTTGCCGCCGCCGACATATTCGCCGCGTCTCAGGACCGAGACCTCGTCGGCAAAGGCCGTCACTTCGCGGAACTTGTGGCTGATCATCAGGCAGGTGAGTTCGCCCGCACTGGTCAAACCCCGGACCATGCCGAGCAATTCGTCGGCTTCCGCCGGTGTCAGCACAGAGGTCGGCTCGTCGAGGATCAGGAAACGGCGGCCGAGATAAAGCTGCTTGAGGAGTTCCAGCTTCTGCTTTTCACCGGCGGCGAGCCGGCCGACGGGGATGTCGAGCGGCACGGAGAAGGGCATGCGGTCCATGAAGGCGGAGAGCGCCTGACGCTCCTTCTTCCAATCGATCAGCGCCGGTGCATCCGCCCGGCTGATGACGAGGTTTTCGGCTGCGGTGAGCGAGGGAACGAGCGTGAAATGCTGGTAGACCATGCCTAGCCCGAGGTCATGGGCGGCCCGGGGATCGGGGATCTCGACTTCCAGGCCCTCGACCATCATCTGGCCCGAGGTCGGCTTGTAGAAGCCCATCATGCATTTGACGAGGGTCGACTTTCCGGCGCCGTTTTCGCCGAGAAGGACATGGAAGGAGCCGGCGGCGACACGGATCGAGACATCGTTGAGCGCCGTGAAGCTGCCGAAGCGCATGGTCATGCCGACGGTTTCCACCGACATGGCGTGATCGGGTGCCTTGAACTCTTGCGCCGGAACTCTCATGGCAGGGCGTCCAAGAGCTTTTCGCTGTCGGAGACGGAGCCGAAGACGCCGCCCTGCATCTTCACCATCTTGATGGCGGCGGCGTGGTTGCCGGGATCGGTGGCGCCGCAGCAATCCTCAAGGATGACGCATTCGAAGCCGCGGTCATTCGCCTCGCGCATCGTCGTGTGCACGCAGACATCCGTGGTGATGCCGGTCAGGACGATGTTTTCGATGCCACGGGTGCGCAGGATGAGTTCGAGATCGGTGGCGCAGAAGGAGCCCTTGCCCGGCTTGTCGATGATCGCTTCGCCCGGCAGCGGCGCCAGTTCGTCGATGATTTCCCAGCCCGGTTCACCGCGCACGAGAATGCGGCCGCAAGGACCGGCATCGCCGATGCCGGCGCCGATCTGCTGCGAGCGCCAGCGCTTGTTCGGCGGCAGGTCGGAGAGATCAGGGCGATGGCCCTCGCGGGTGTGGATGATGTGGTAGCCCTTGGCGCGCATGGCGGAGAGCACTTTCTTGATCGGTTCGATCGGCGCGCGGGTGAGCGAAAGGTCGTAGCCCATCTTGTCGACATAACCGCCGACGCCGCAGAAATCGGTCTGCATGTCGATGATGATGAGCGCGGTGTTCTCAGGACGGAGATCGCCGTTGTAGGGCCAGAGATAGGGATCTGCCTTGATGGTCGTCATTCCGCCGCCTCCTTGTTGGTCTCGCCATAACGGCGCAAGGGTTTCGGGAAGCCGCAGGATGTGCCGTCGGTCACCTGAACCTCGTCTTCCCAGGGCAGGCGGTACTTGTTCGCGACCAGATCCTGCATGAAGGAATAGGGGCAATCGCCGGCACCGCCGGCCACGGCCGAAAAGCCGCGATGGCCGAGCTGGTAGATGTTGTTTTCGACGCCCCAGACACGGCGCGCCTCGCGCACGAGATCGGGGCGGACTTCCGCCGTGATGATCTCGTCCGGGCGGCCGGACGTGCCATGGGCGATGATGCTGCCGTCGAAATTGACGATCATGCCCTCGCCCATGGAATCGAAGGTGCCGTCCGATCCGCACATGCAGACATTGGCGGTGACCATGAGATTGCAGAAGGAATTGGACTGGTTGGTGAAGCGCCAGGCCTCGCGCATGGGGGCGGTATAACCCGCCGTGCGCAGCATGATCTCGGCACCCTTATAGGCCGCCTCGCGTGCCATTTCCGGGAACATGCCGTCGTGGCAGATGATCAGGGACAGCTTGCAGCCCTTCGGGCCTTCGATGACGGGAATTCCGAGATCGCCGGGTTCCCAGGGTTCGACCGGCACCCAGGGATGGAGCTTGCGGTAATAGAGCCTGATCTCGCCCTGGTCGTCGATAACAAGACCGGTATTCCACGGATTGCCGCCGGGATTGTATTCCATGATGGAAAAGCAGCCCCAGATGCGGTTGTCGCGGCAGGCTTGTTTGAAGGCTGCGACTTCGGGACCATCCATCCGGCACATGATCTCCGGGTTCGTATCCATCGACAGGCCATGCAAGGCATATTCCGGGAAGACGACGAGATCCATGCCGGCGATGTTGCGCCGCGCCTTGGCGACCATGCCGACGACCTTGTCTGTCTGGGCCGCGAGATCGGCCCGCGTCACCGTGTTCGGCAATTGCAGTTGCACGAGGCCGATGACCACGCCCTCGGGCGACTTGTTGAGACCGCCAAGTCCGTTCATGGATCCTGCTCCTATTTGGTGATGCTGAGTTCGCCGGGGGCCGAGACCATGGCCCGGCTGCGCGAGCTGATCGCGATCAGGAGGCCAAGGGTGAGCACATAAGGTGCGGCGTAGAAGAGGTAGTAGCCCTGGGTGACGCCGACCGATTGAAGCGCCGGCCCGAGCGCGCCCGCACCGCCGAAGAGCAGCGAGGCATAGAGGCAATGGACCGGGTTCCAGCGGGCGAAGATGACGAGTGCCACCGCCATCAGGCCCTGGCCTGAGGAAATGCCTTCGTTCCAGCTGCCCGGATAATAGAGCGAGAGATAGGCGCCGCCGACGCCGGCCAGCGCACCGCCCACCGCCGTCGACCAGAGGCGCACACGATTGACGTTGATCCCAAGCGCACGCGCCGCATCGGCGCTGTCACCCGCGACCCGGATGGTGAGACCGACGCGGGTGTTTTTCAGAACCCAGGCGGCGAGGAAGGCGAGCGCGATGCCAACCAGGAAGAGGACGTTGACGTTGAGAGCCGCCTGGACCTGCGGGATATCCGACCAGAAACCGAGCGGGATCGACGGCAGATCGGGCGCGACGGGTTGGACGTAGGGCTTGCCGAAGAAGAAAGCGAGGCCCGAACCGAAGATCATCAGGGCGATGCCGATCGCGATGTCGTTGACCTTGGGGAACTTGCAGATCCAGCCGTGCAGAAGGCCGAAGAGAAGACCGCAGACCGCTGCGGCAAACGTGCCCGCCCAAGCGGAGCCAGTATGATAGGCGACGGCATAGCCGCTCATCGCACCGAAGACGAGCGTGCCTTCAAGGCCGAGATTGATGCGGCCTGAACGTTCCGTCAGGCATTCGCCGATGCTGACGAAGATGAAGGGTGTGGAGACACGGATGGCGCCGCCGAGGATGGCAAGGGGCACGCCCCAGAGACCGATATCCGTCATGTGCGCTTCCCCTTCAGCAGAAAGCCATCCAGCGTGATGCGATCACGAAACGCGTCGGACAAGAGGATGGCGATGAAGATCATGCCCTGGAAGACCACGATGGTGGCATCCGGCAGGTCGAGCCTTCGCTGGACGAGGCCGCTCGACGCCTCGAAGCCGGCAAAGAGCAGGGTGGCCGGGATGATCGCCAGGCAGTTGTGACGGGCGAGGAAGGCGATGAGGATGCCCGTGTAACCATAGCCGCCGGCGAGCGAGGCATTGGCGGACCCATGGACGGCGGCGACCTCGAAGGCGCCGGCGAGGCCAGCGAGGGAGCCACCGAGTGCTGTAAAGCCTATCATCAGCACGCCGGCCGGGAGACCCTGGACCTGGGCGGCCCTGAGGTTTCCGCCGACAATGCGCGCCGCAAATCCGAAGGTCGTCTTTTCGATCAGCACCCAGCAGAGGACGCAGGCGATGATGCCGGCCGCGAGCCCCCAGTGCACGCCGATGCCGGGGATTTCGCCGATCCGATAGAGTTCCGGCAGGGGTGCCGTGGAGGGTTTGTTGAGGCTTGCCGGATCGCGGAGCGGTCCTTCCACCAGATGGTTCATGAGCGCGATGGCGATATAGGCAAGCAGCAGGCTGGAGATCGTCTCATTGACCCCACGGAAATGGCGGAGTGCTCCGATGCCGCCGATCCAGATGGCGCCGACGAGCGCACCCGCGATCATAATGGCGAGGATCCCGATCGGACCCGGCATGCCCGGCGCCAGCATGGCGACCGCACCGGCTCCGACTCCGCCCAGCACGATCGCTCCCTCCCCGCCGATGACCACGAGACCCAGCCGGGCCGGCAGGGCGACGCAGAGGGCGGCGAGAAGAAGCGGTGCCGCACGGGCGAGCGTGTTGGTCCAGGAAAAGGAGGTGCCGAAGCCCGCCTTGTAGACGAGGGTGTAGAACTCGATCGGCGAAGTGCCGATCAGGAGCAGAAAGACGGCAAAAAGGAGCATGCCGGCGAGCAGCGCTGCCAGTGGCAGGAAGAGCGGGTCGAGCCAGCGGAGGATCGTCTCAAGCGAGACACTGCGTCTGGCCAGACCCTGCTCACTTGCGAAATCCGCCGGTGCACTCATGGCATGCCCCTCCCGGATCTTTACGAGGTCGACCCAACAACACCCTCGACGAGGTAGCCCATGCTCTCGAGCGCAACATCCGTTTCCGCGAAAGCCTGGCCTTCGGTGGCGATGACATTGCCCTTGTTGTCCTTGAGCGGTCCCTTGATGACCGAGAAGCCGCCCTTCATGATTTCGGCAAGCGTCGCGTCGAACTGCTTGCGTGCCGGTTCGGTGACGGCCGGTCCGAGCGGGCTCATCTTGACGAAGCCTTCGGCAAGACCGCCGCGGACGAAGTTGTCGATGGTGCCGCCAGCCAAGGTCGTGTTGACCATGTCGGTATAGACCTTGGACCAGTTCCACTCAGCACCGGTCAGATACTTCTCAGGCGCCAGCGGGCTCTGGTTGGCGTGGTAGCCGCAGAGGAACATGCCGCGACCGGCACCGGTTTCCATGACCACCTTCGGGCCGTCGACATGGCAGGTGACGACGTCGACGCCCTGGTCGGCGAGTGCGTTTGTGGCTTCCGCTTCCTTGACGGCGAGCGACCATTCACCGGTGAAGATGACCTGGCAGGTAATCGTGGGATCGACGGCGCGGGCGCCGAGCAGGAAGGAGTTGATGTTGAGCAGGACCTGCGGAATGGGCTTTGCGGCGACGAAGCCGATCTTCTTGGTCTTGGTCATGTGACCGGCGACGATGCCGTTCAGATACTGGCCCATGCCGATATAGCCGAAATAGGAACCGGTATTGGCGGGCTTGTCCGGGGTCCAGAGGCCGCCGCAATGCTCGAAGCGGACATCGGGATATTTCGGCGCCATGGTCAGGATATGGGGGTCGAAATAGCCGAAGGAGGTGGGGAAAAGCAGCGTGGCGCCATCGAAGTTGATCATGCTCTCCATGGTCTTCTGGACGTCGACCGTTTCCGGTACCTGCTCTTCTTCGACCACGGTCACGCCCTCGATCGCCTTGATCGCGGCAGCGCCTTCGGCATGGGCCTGATTGTAGCCGAAGTCATCCTTCGGGCCGACATAGATAAAGCCGACGGTGAGGCCCGCGGCGCGGGCGATGTCAAAGGGCAGCACGCTGCTTGCGGCGGCAAGGCCTGCGAGGCCGGCTGACTGGCGCAGAAACTGGCGGCGGCTCGGCATAAGAAACTGGCTCATGAAGGATCTCCCAGATCAGGATGAACAGTGAAGCTCGGGCGGGCGCTGGTTCCCCTGGTTTTCTATGGCGCTCCGCGTTCACCTTTGAGTAACCCATATGGCGCCGCTTCTGTCTTGTGCTAAGTTTTGCGCGAGCTGCTGCAAAATTTGCATCACCACAGGAGATCTCATATGCGGCACCTGACTTCGCTGCGTTACATCGATGCCGTCGCCAAGGCCGGCTCCATCCGCGGGGCTGCGGAATCGCTGGCGATAACGTCCACGGCGCTCAATCGGCGCATCCTGGCGCTGGAAGAGGAACTTGGCGTGCCGGTCTTCGAGCGGCTGCCGCATGGGGTTCGGTTATCGAGCGCTGGCGAAATCCTGATCCATCACATCCGCAACCAGATCTCCGACATGGAGCGGGTACGCTCACAGATCGCGGATCTCTCAGGCGTTCGTCGCGGTCACGTGTCGATCGCCTGCAGCCAAGCGCTCCTGCCATATTTCCTGCCGCATCAGATCGCTCACTATCGGAAGGACCATCCGGCGGTGACCTTCGGCGTGCATCTCCGCGACCGCCAGGCGGCGGAGCAGTCGCTGGTCGATCATTCTGCGGATCTGGCGATCGTCTTCGAGCCGGTCAGGATGGCCGATTTCATGACGCTGATCCGGGTGCATCAGCCGGTGCATGTGGTGATGGCGCCGCATCATCCTCTGGCTACCAAGGAGACCATCCGGCTGAGCGACTGCCTGGCCTATCCCTATTCCCTGCCGACGGTCCCCTTCGGTGTCCGGCACCTGATGGACATGGCGGCGCAGAAATCATCCTACCGGCTGGAGCCGGTGATCGAATCGGACAGTTTCGAGTTCCTGCGCAATCATGCGGTCGCGGAAAACATCATCACCTTCCAGATCCCGATCGGGCTTTCGGACCATACGATGACGGGGGAGATGATCACGCGGCCGCTCGACAAGCGCGATGTGCCGGCGGGCGTGCTCTATATGGGGCAGCTGCGCGGCCGCACGCTTCCGGTCGCGGCGGCACGCTTTGCGGCACAACTCTCAACGGCACTTGCCAGCCGATACGAAGTGTCGTGACGGCTTGATCGAAAGCTACCGTTCGACCGCGTCCGGTCGCGTGGCGCGATAGAGCAGATAGGCGAAGACGGCAGCCAGGCCGAACCAGGTCAGGGCATAGCCGAAATGCTTGTTGGGGAAGGAAACGACGGTGAGGCCGCCTATGGGGAGACTATCGCCGGATGCATCTGCATCGATGAAATAGGGCGCGACGTCTCCCAGCCCGAGGGTCTCAGCCATGGCGACCGTGTCGCGGGAGAACCACCGGTTGGCCGCAGGTTCATTGTCGCGGAGAAAGGCACCGCCCGGCTGGGTAAGGCGCAAGAGGCCTAAGACCCTCTGCTCTCCTTCAGGTCTCGGCCTGTCTGTGACCGAGGTCCGGTCATCGGGCACGAAGCCGCGGTTGACGAAGAGGCGCCAGCCGTTATCGGTCTCAAAGGGCGTCATCACCCAGAAGCCGGATCCGCGCGAGGTCACGGCCTTCACTAGGAGGTCGTCTGCGGGCAGATACCGGCCGCACACTTCGACGCGGCGATACTCTGATGTGTCGAAGGTCACCTGAGCCCAGGCATCAGGACCCGGTGCAGACACCGGCGGGGCCACAAGCCCCGCCTCGACGCGTCCAATCAGCGCTGTCTTCCATTGCAGGCGCTGGAGTTGCCAGACGCCAAGGCTGACAAGCAGGCTGACCGCGAGCACACCCGCTACGATAAACCACCATGGTCGGCGCGCTTGCGTCATGCCACTTTGTCCGTCAGGAGCCGAAGCCCTGGAAGCTCTCGTGATCCATTGTCGGCATCATGTTGGTGTTCAAGTTGTACATCACCCAGATCGAACCGGCGATCATGATCACGACGACGATGATCGTGAACATCATGGACAGCATGGTCCAGCCTTCGTCGGACCGGGTGTTCATGTGCAGGAAATAGACCATGTGCACGAGGATCTGGACGACGGCAAAACCTATCACTGTGGCCGCCGTGAGCACACGGCTCTCGAAGCCGCCGCTCATGACGATGGCGAAGGGGATTATCGTCAGGATCGCAGCCAGAACGAAACCCGTCAGGTAAGAGCGATAGCTGCCGTGGTCATGGCCGGTATTGTCATGACCCGGTTCGTGATGGGCATGAGGCTTGATGGAATGTTGCGACATCAGATCATCCCCAGGAGATAGACGAAGGTGAAAACCCCGATCCAGATGACGTCGAGGAAGTGCCAGAACATGCTGAGGCATTCCATGCGGCGGGTGTTAGCCGGGATCAGACCCTTCTGGTTGATCTGGACCATCAGGGTGACGAGCCAGATGCAGCCGAACAGGACGTGCAGGCCGTGGGTGCCGACCAGGGCGAAGAAGGCCGACAGGAAGGCCGAACGCTGCGGGCCGGCGCCGAGTTCGATCAGGTGATGGAACTCGTATATCTCCAGCGCCAGGAAGGCGAGGCCGAGTAGGAGGGTGACCGCGAGCCAGGCCTGCATGCGGGCCTGACGGCCCTCATACATAGCCAGCATGGCGAAACCAAAGGTGATCGACGAGACGAGCAGAAAGCCGGTGTTGATCGCAATCAGGTTCAGATCGAAGAGCGCCTTGGGACCGGGGCCGGCGGCATAGCTCTGACCGACCACGGCAAAGACCGCAAAGAGGACTGCGAACATCAGGCAGTCGCTCATCAGGTAGATCCAGAAGCCGAGCCGCGTGGACGCGCCTTCCGGATGATGATGCGGCTCGGTTTCCCAGTAGACGGCAGGCGTATCGGTGTGGGTGACGGTGCTCACGGTGTTCACGCTCCTACGCTTGCCAGTTCGCGGTCACGCGCCTTTTCGACACGCTCGACCTCGTCGACGGGGACATAATAATCCCGGTCGTAGTTGAAGGTATGGGCGATCGAGACGGCGATGATCGCGAGGAACGACAGTGCTGCCAGCCACCAGATGTACCAGACCAGCGCAAAGCCGCAGACCGTGGCAAGGGCTGAGATGATCACACCCGAGCCGGTGTAACGCGGCATGTGGATCGGCAGGTACGGAGCCTTCGGACGCGTCTGACCGACCTGCTTCATGTCATGCCATGCATCGAGATCATGGACCACGGGTGTGAAGGCGAAGTTGTAGGCCGGCGGCGGAGACGAGGTCGCCCATTCGAGCGTGCGCCCACCCCAGGGGTCGCCGGTCACGTCCAAATTGTCCTTGCGCTGCCAGATAGAGACCGCGATCTGGATGAAGAAGGCGGCGATGCCGATGGCAATCAGGAGAGCACCGAGGGCCGCCAGGATGAACCAGATCCTCAGATCCGGATCATCGAAGACGCGCATGCGGCGGGTGACACCCATCAGGCCGAGCACATAGAGCGGCATGAAGGCGAGCCAGAAGCCGCTGACCCAGCTCCAGAACGAGACCTTGCCCCAGAAGACATTGAGCTTGAAGCCGAAGGCCTTCGGCCACCAATAGGCGATCGCAGCAAAGCAGCCGAAGAGTACGCCGCCGATGATGACGTTGTGGAAGTGCGCCACCAGGAAGAGCGAGTTGTGCAGGACGAAGTCTGCCGGCGGTACTGCAAGGAGAACCCCCGTCATGCCACCGATGGTGAAAGTCAGCATGAAGGCGACCGTCCACATCATCGGGAGTTCGAAGCGGACCCGCCCCTTGTACATCGTAAAGAGCCAGTTGAAGATCTTGGCACCCGTGGGCACCGAGATGATCATGGTGGTGATGCCGAAGAAGGCGTTGACCGAAGCGCCTGAGCCCATCGTGAAGAAGTGGTGCAGCCAGACGATATAGCTCAGGATGGTAATGCAGACGGTTGCGTAAACCATGGAGCTGTAGCCGAAGAGGCGTTTGCCGGAGAAGGTGGATGTCACCTCGGAGAAGACGCCAAAGAGCGGCAGAATCAGGATGTAGACCTCCGGGTGGCCCCAGATCCAGATGAGGTTGATGTACATCATCGGATTGCCGCCGAGATCGTTGGTGAAGAAGTTCGTTCCCACGTAGCGATCCAGCGTCAAGAGGATGAGCGTCATCGTCAGGACCGGGAAGGATGCGACGATCAACACGTTGGTGCAGAGCGCGGTCCAGGTGAAGATCGGCATGCGCATCAGCGTCATACCGGGCGCGCGCATCTTGACGATGGTGACCAGCAGGTTGATGCCTGACAACGTTGTGCCAACGCCTGCGATCTGCAGACCCCAGATGTAATAATCCACCCCGACCCAAGGGCTGTATCCAATCCCCGACAAGGGGGGGAATGCAAGCCAGCCCGTCTGCGCGAACTCGCCGACGAAGAGCGAGGCCATGACCAGCACGGCGCCGCCAACGGTCATCCAGAAGGAGAAGTTGTTGAGGAAGGGGAAGGAAACGTCTCGTGCGCCGATCTGGAGCGGCACGACATAGTTCATCAGGCCCGTGACAAAGGGCATCGCCACGAAGAAGATCATGATCACGCCGTGGGCGGTAAAGATCTGATCGTAGTGATGGGCATTCAGATAGCCCTCGGACCCGTTGAAAGCCAGCACCTGTTGCAGGCGCATCATGATGGCGTCGGCAAAGCCGCGCACCAGCATGACCAGCGCCAGAATAATGTACATGATGCCTATCTTCTTGTGATCGACCGAAGTCAGCCATTCCCGCCAGAGATAACCCCAGAGGCGGTAGTAGGTGAGCGCAGCAACCGTTGCGGCGCCGCCGATCACGACGACCACGAACGTCGAGAGAACGATCGGATCGGTCGGGATCGCACTCCAGTTGAGGCGGCCGAGAAGAAGCGTGGTGGAATGGTCTATTGCAGTGGCCATGCCGAATTCCTGTCAGAGTTGCGGCGCATTGCCGGATGCCTGCCGGACGAGCGTGAGGAAACGTTCGGCCTCACCGCCAAAGGGCGATACCGGCTGCGGCATGTTGTGTCCCATCAGGGGACCCGAAATGACGGGCTTGTCGTTGAACGAGGCGGGCTTCGCGGCCAGCATCTGTTCCAGTTCCTCGACAGAGCAGAAGCCCAGAACCTTGAAAGGCTCCCAGCCGAAGACCGGCTCGCGCGTGCCACGGCGCTCATGCTTGTCGTAGATCAGCGCGCTCATGTTGACCGTGCCGGCGAGGCCCGTCCCTCCTTGGGCGTCGAGCGCCATCATTTCGGCCATGCAGATCTTTCCTTCCTCGACACACATGTTGACGACGCGCGCAAAGAGCTGCGGATCGACGCTGGCGAAGGTGATTGGCTGGACGTTCTCGCTGGGGCGCTCAAGCTCGAGATACTTCGCCCTGTCCAGCTTGTCGCCGCCCGCACGGGCCTGCTCGACCCAAGCCTCAAATGCTTCGGCATCGGTCGCCTTGGCCTTGAAGCGCATGCCCGAGAAGCCGGCACCGGAATAGTGCGACGCGAGGCCCTGGAAGGTCCCTTCCTTGTTGAAGACACCATGCAGTGTCGTCTGCATCCCCGGCATCGCATAGATCATGCCCGCCATATGCGGGATGTAGAAGGCGTTCATGACCGAAGACGAGGTCAGGGAGAAGCGGATCGGGCGATCAACTGGAACCGGGAGCTGGTTAACGGCGGCAACGCCGTATTGCGGGTAGATGAAGAGCCATTTCCAGTCGAGAGCGACGACCTGCACATCCAGCGGCTCCTGCTGCGGATCGAGCGGCTGCTCTTCGGAGACCCGCGCCAGCGGACGATAGGGATCGAGAAGATGGGTTCCGACCCAGGTCAGCGCACCCAGGCAGATGATGATCATCAGGGGGATCGCCCAGATGATCAGCTCAAGCTTGGTGGAGTGGGACCAGTTCGGCTTGTAGATCGCGTCCTTGTTGGCGGCGCGGTAGTGCCAGGCGAACCAGCACGTGAGCGCCATGACCGGTATGATTATGACCAGCATCAACAAGGTGGAGATCACAAGTAGATCGCGCTGCTGGGCGGCTACATCTCCGGTCGGGGCAAGGACTTCCGCCTTGCAAGCAGACAGGAACAGAACCGCCAGCATGGCGGTGAACAATTTCGGGAGGCGAAGCTTCTGCATCTCGTACCCTGATATATGGACGGGTCACAGAGCAGGGGTCCCCCCGAACACCACTCGACGACCATTGATATTCGTCGAGTTAGTTAGTTGGGTTTTGCGGTGCAGCACATACGACAATTTGTCACCTGTCAATTTGGCCGCACCTGCGGCATTTCCTTTCAACATGTTAGACTAAGGCGCGGGCCGTGTTTCCCGCATTCGGATCCGCCCTGTTCAGACGAGAAAGTGATCACGCGTTATGGCGAGCATGACCGGTTCAGCCTCCCCCGCAGCACAGAATGACCGCACAGACTCCGGAGACGAACACCACGTCTCGCCTTCCGACATCGCCGTCGGCGTCATCATCGGGCGTACGTCGGAGTTCTTCGACTTCTTCGTCTTCGCGATTGCCTCGGTCATCGTGTTCCCGGCCCGGATCTTCCCCTTCCTCGATCCGTTGACCGGCACGCTCTGGTCCTTCGTGCTTGTGGCACTCGCCTTTGTCGCCCGACCGCTCGGTACGGTGCTGTTCACGATGCTCGACCGTCGGCATGGTCGTGTGACCAAGCTGACAGTGGCTCTTTTTCTGCTGGGAACCTCGACCGTCGCCATGGGGCTTGTGCCATCCTACGAGACCGCCGGTTGGTGGGCCATTGCCATGCTGGCGCTGCTGCGCATCGGCCAGGGTCTGGCGCTGGGTGGCACATGGGATGGCCTTGCGCCGCTGCTCGCGATTACCGCTTCGAAAGACAAGCGCGGTTTCTACGCGATGATCCCGCAGCTTGGGGCCGTAGTCGGCCTCGCCGTGGCAGCCGTGCTTTTCGCCTATCTGGTAATGACGCTTTCGGCAGCGGACTTCCTCGACTGGGGTTGGCGCTATCCGTTCTTCGTCGCTTTTGCGATCAACGTCGTGGCTCTTTTCGCACGGCTGCGGATTGTCGATACGCCTGAGTTCAAGGAACTCTTCGAGACCAATGAATTGACGCCGACCAGGCTGCGCACGACGATATCGCAGGACGGGCGAACCGTATTGCTCGGCGTCTTCGTGCCGCTGGCGAGCTTTGCCATGTTCCACATGGTCACCGTATTTCCGCTGTCCTGGATCTTCCTCTACACGGATGAGGCCCCTGGTACCTTCCTTCTGATCGAAGCCGCTGGCGCCGCCGTCGGTGTGCTGGCCATGCTGTTCTCCGGTTGGCTGTCCGACCGAATTGGCCGCGAGAAGATCCTCGTCTGGGGTGCGTGGGCTATCGGCGCGTTCGCGTTGACGGCACCCTTGTTGCTCAACGGCGGCCAAGCGGGTGTCGTCGCCTATATGATGGTCGGTTTCGTCATTCTGGGCTTCAATTTTGCCCAATCGTCGGGGACCATTGCATCCCTTTTCGATCGCCGAAACCGCTACACCGCGTCGGCCATGGTTTCCGCCCTTTCCTGGATGTTCGGAGCAGGCTTCGCCCCGTTGGCGGCGCTATTGCTTTCGACCTGGTTTGGCCTGTTCGCGGCAGGTCTCTATCTTCTTTCAGGCGCCGTCTGCACCCTCATCTCGCTTGCGCTCGCCCGTCAGATTTCTCTGCAGCCCAAGGGGCAAGAGTAACCGGTTTGTCCAAGCTTTATCTGCCGCTGTAGAACACAACCCCGGAATGCAGATTCCGGGGTTTTGTTGTTTTGCTCCTTATCGGAGCCGTGCGCCATCACCCGTCTGCTCAAAAAATGGATTGCGGAGTCGAGGGCCTAAAATTTAGGCCGGAAGCTTGCCATTTTTGCTGCGTTGCGTCATCAATCGCGCATGAACCACCTGGACCTCACCATCCTCGTCATTGATGAGAACGCCGTTCGCGCGGCGATCATCGAGGATGGCCTGCGGGAGGCGGGCCATCAGCATGTGACGGTGGCACTGGAGGTACAGGGGATCGCGAAGACGATCGAGACCCTGTCTCCTGATGTCATCATCATCGATATCGAGAGCCCGAACCGTGACATGATGGAGCATCTGTTCCAGTTGACGCGTTCGGTTAGCCGGCCGATCGCGATGTTCGTCGATCGCTCCGACACAGCTTCGATCGAAGCGGCTGTCGATGCCGGCGTGTCCGCCTATATCGTCGACGGACTGCGCAAGGAGCGCGTGAAGCCTATCCTCGACATGGCGGTCAGCCGCTTCAACGCCTTCAGCCGCCTGCAGCGCGAACTGGCCGAGGCCCGCTCGGCGCTGGAGGAGCGCAAGATCATCGAGCGGGCGAAAGGCATTCTCATGAAGATGCGCGGCATGAGCGAGGAAGAGGCTTTTGCCTTGCTGCGCCAGACGGCGATGAACGAGAAGAAGAAGCTGGTCGACATAGCCCAGAGCGTGGTGACTGCGGCAGGTTTGCTGCTGTGAGAACGATCCTGTGGGGACATTGAAGTGAGCGACATGATGAGCAAACAGGGGGAAATCGGCACAGGGGCACCGGCACTCCGGACGTCCGGGCGGGAGCAGCGGATCCTGCGGGCCGGCTTCATACCGCTGATGGATGCTTCCATCTTGATCGCGGCAGCGGAAATGGGCTTCGCCGCACGCGAAGGGCTGACACTCGACCTGGTTCGTGATGTCTCCTGGGCGAATGTTCGTGACCGCCTCGCCTTCCGCCAGTTCGACATCGCTCACATGCTGTCGCCCATGCCGGTCGCCTCGATGCTTGATCTCGGCTCTAACCCTTCACCCACGATCACGCCCTTCTCTCTGGGACGCGGCGGCAACGCGATTACCCTGTCGCTGAGACTTTACGAGCGCATGAGGGCTTATGCCGATCTGGCTGAGGATGCAGGCGCGCTGGACAATGCAAAAGCGCTTGCAGCCGTGCTGAGCGATATGCGGCAGAAGGGGGAGCAGCCGCCGACATTCGGCATGACTTATCCTTTCTCATCGCACAATTACGAATTCCGCTACTGGCTCGCTGCAGGCGGGGTTGATCCAGACCGTGACGTAAAGCTGGTGGTCGTGCCGCCGCCGCTGACAACGGATGCGCTTGCGGCAGGTGCCATCGATGGATTCTGCGTGGGCGCACCGTGGAACATGGTCGCTTCCGAGCGCGGCGTCGGTCGCATCGTGGCGGCGAAACAGGATATCTGGCCTTCGGCGCCGGAAAAGGTCGTTGGCATGCGACCGCACTGGGCAGAGAGCAATGTCGATACCGTCAGCCGATTGATCGTGGCGCTCGACGCATCCGCCCGCTGGTGCGACCAGCCCGAGAATCATGATCACCTGTCAGCGATCCTCGCCTCCCCCCGTTACATCACCGCACCGCAGGACATCATTCGGCGCGTTCTGGCCGGCGAGTTCAGCCTCGACGCTTTCGGCAATCGCCGGGTGATCCGGGACTATTTCGTGTTCCATCGCCAGGCGGCAAATTTCCCGCAGACCAATCAGGCGCTCTGGATCTACAGCCAGATGATCCGCTGGGGGCAGGTTGAGTTCAGCCCCGAAAACCTCCGACGCGCGCAAAGCGCCTATCGGGCTGACCTCTATACCCAGGCCCTGGGAACAGCTGCGATCCTGCCGGATGAAGCCTCCGTGCTGCCCGGCGCCACGCCTGGCGACCGCTTCATGGATGGCCGCATCTTCGATTCCGACCGCATGCAGGAATACATCCAGGGATTTGCCGTCCGCTCCGACCGGAAACTTTCCCGAAGCAATGCGGAAGACTGAGCAGCTGCACAAGTTGAACGCCGAATCTTCGTGCAAACCTGTGCAGATGCACAAAATTTGCACCTTCGAGATTGAGCCCTTGGGGTTATCCCGACCTTCAGCCGCTTCCACGTTCCTTTCTTTTTCAGCCACTTAACAAGCAAGTGGGAAAACTGGCACGGCCATTGCATTACTAAAATCATCCGGTCAACGGCGACCGGACGAAAGAGCGCCTGAAGCGCGCTCACCAGAGACACCGACGTCGCTTGGTTTGCACACGGGATCGCTCGATCCCGAAGATGCAGTCACCGAGCGGCGTTTTTTTGTTTTTCCGGATCTCCGTCACACCAGAGGGGCACTAAACATGACGAAGACTACAGGAATGAGCACTACCCGACGTCATCTGCTCAAGCTCACTTCGGCTGCAGCAATTGTCAGCGCAGCAAAGATGGCATTTCCATCAGGTGCTTTCGCCGCTGGCGCCGGCCCGGAAGTCAAAGGCGTGAAGCTTGGCTTCATCGCGTTGACCGATGCCGCACCTCTGGTCATCGCGAAGGAGAAGGGGCTGTTTGAAAAGTTTGGCCTGCCCGAGGTCGAGGTTCTCAAGCAGGCCTCCTGGGGCGCCACGCGTGACAATCTCGTGCTCGGTGGCGCCTCCAACGGGATCGACGGCGCCCATATCCTGACGCCGATGCCCTTCCTGATCTCGACGGGCAAGGTGACGCAGAACAATGTACCTGTGCCCATGTCGATCCTGGCGCGCCTCAATCTGGATAGCCAAGGCATCTCGGTCTCCAAGGAGTATGCCGAGACCGGCGTTCAGCTCGACGCATCCAAGCTGCGGGATGTCTTTGCCGCCAAGAAGGCAGCAGGCGGCGAAGTGAAGGTCGCGATGACATTCCCGGGCGGCACGCATGATCTCTGGATCCGCTACTGGCTGGCTGCCGGCGGCATTGATCCGGACAAGGATGTTTCCACGATCGTCGTTCCGCCGCCGCAGATGGTGGCCAACATGAAGGTCGGCAACATGGACGCCTTCTGTGTTGGCGAACCCTGGAACGAGCAGCTGGTCAATCAGGGCATCGGTTTCACCGCCTGCACAACAGGCGAATTGTGGAAGGGCCACCCCGAGAAGGCGCTGGGCCTTCGCTCCGACTGGGTCGAGCAGAACCCGATTGCCGCCAAGGCTCTGCTCATGGCCGTCATGGAAGCCCAGATGTGGGCCGACAGCATGGACAACAAGGAAGAGATGTCCGACATCCTCGGCAAGCGTCAGTGGTTCAACGTTCCACCGAAGGACGTTGCGGGCCGCCTGAAGGGCACGATCAACTACGGCAACGGTCGCGTCGTGAAGAATTCCGGCCTGGAAATGAAGTTCTGGAAGGACCACGCGTCCTATCCCTTCAAGAGCCACGACGCGTGGTTCCTCACCGAGAATGTCCGCTGGGGCAAGTTCGCACCGGATACGGACATCAAGGCACTCGTCGACAAGGTGAACCGCGAGGACATCTGGCGGGAAGCTGCCAAGGACCTCGGCGTGGCAGCGGCCGACATTCCGGCGTCCACCTCCCGTGGCCCGGAGACCTTCTTCGACGGCAAGGTCTTCGATCCGGAAAACCCGCAAGCCTATCTCGACAGCCTCGCCATCAAGGCGAGCGCCTGACGCTGCGGCCTCCCTTCCTGCCTCGCCACTACCAGGCATTGGGCAGGAAGGGACCCGCCTCCATTTCGACACGCGCAGAGGACAAGCCGCATGACCGCCACCGCCCGAAAAGCAGAGACAGCGTCGATCCCCGTCTCCCCCAGCCGGAACGGCACCGTCGTTCACCTAGCGAACCGCGCAACGCCGAAATTCGAGTTGAAGCGCCTGGCGCTCGGCCTTGCCCGCAACACGCTGCCTCCCCTCCTGGTTACTCTTGTCATTCTCGGGATCTGGCAGCTCGCCTGTTCGCAGCCCGGCGCGACGCTGCCGCCGCCCTCCCAGGTCTGGATCGACAGCTATGACCTGATCGCCTACCCCTTCTTCGACTATGGCTCGCAGGATATCGGACTCGCCTGGAGGGTGCTGACGTCGCTGGAGCGCGTCGCGATTGGCTTTGGCCTCGCCGCAATCGTCGGCGTCCTCCTCGGTGCCGTCGTCGGGCAGTCTATCTGGGCCATGCGCGGGCTTGACCCGATTTTCCAGATCCTGCGCACCGTGCCGCCGCTCGCCTGGCTTCCCCTGTCGCTCGCCGCCTTCCAGGATTCGAACCCGTCAGCGATTTTCGTCATCTTCATCACGTCGATCTGGCCGGTCATCATCAATACCGCCGTCGGGGTGCGCAACATTCCCGATGACTATCGCAACATCGCGCGGGTCCTGCGTCTCAACCCGCTGGAATTCTTCGTGCGTATCATGGTGCCGGCAGCAGCACCGTACATCTTCACCGGTCTGAGGATCGGCGTCGGACTGTCGTGGCTGGCGATCGTGGCAGCCGAAATGCTGACCGGCGGCGTCGGCATCGGCTTCTTCATCTGGGATGCGTGGAATTCCTCGCGCCTGTCCGACATCATCGTGGCGCTCGCCTATATCGGCGTGACCGGCTTCGTCCTCGACAAGCTTGTCGCGCTGCTGGGCAGCGTCGTCACCCGTGGCACAGCCAAGAACTGAGGGAGACGCCATCATGTCCAGCTATCTCAAGATCGACCACATCGACAAAAGCTTCGAACGCGGCGCTGTCCGTACGGAGGTCCTGAAGGACATCACGCTCACCATCGACAAGGGTGAATTTGTCTCGATCATCGGCCATTCGGGCTGCGGAAAATCCACGCTGCTGAACCTGATTGCCGGCCTGACACGCGTCAGCTCTGGCGCGGTGCTTCTGGAGAACCAGGAGGTCAACGAGCCAGGTCCGGACCGGGCCGTCGTGTTCCAGAACCATTCACTGCTGCCCTGGCTCACCGTCTACGACAATGTCGATCTGGCCGTCTCCAAAGTCTTTTCGGGGCGCAAGAGCAAAGCCGAGAGACACGACTGGGTCATGCACAATCTCGACCTGGTTCAGATGGGCCATGCCAAAGACAAGCGCCCTGCCGAAATTTCCGGCGGGATGAAGCAGCGTGTCGGCATTGCCCGCGCCCTGGCGATGGAGCCGAAGGTGCTTCTTCTCGACGAGCCGTTTGGCGCGCTCGACGCCCTGACGCGGGCTCATTTGCAGGACGCCGTCATGGATATCCATAGCCGGCTGGGGAACACGATGATCATGATCACCCACGATGTCGATGAGGCGGTTCTTCTGTCCGACCGGATCGTGATGATGACGAATGGGCCGGCAGCCCGCATTGGCGAGATCCTCGAGGTGCCGATCGCACGACCGCGAAACCGGATCGAGCTCGCATCCGACCGTACCTACCTCAAGTGCCGCGAGGCCGTGTTGAAATTCCTCTACGAGCGCCATCGCTTCGTGGAAGCTGCGGAGTAAAGACCATGGCTGAGAAACTGGTCATTATTGGCAATGGCATGGCGCCGGGCCGTATGCTGGAAGAACTGTTCGAAAAGGCTCCGGGCCTCTTTGATGTCACGATCTTCAACGCCGAACCGCGGGTCAATTACGACCGCATCATGCTCTCCCCGGTCCTCTCCGGAGAGAAATCCTATGAGGACATCGTGATCCATGACGATGCCTGGTATGCGGCTCACGGCGTGACCCTGCACAAGGGCGCGAAGATCACCGAAATCGACCGCGTGGCGAAGACGGTGACATCGGCAAACGGCATCACCGCATCCTACGACAAGCTGGTCATCGCAACAGGATCGCTGCCTTTCATCATTCCGGTGCCGGGCCACCAGTTGCCGGGCGTGCTTGCCTATCGCGATCTCGACGACGTCGAGAAGATGCTGGAGATCGCCAAGGGCAAGGGTCGGGCGATTGTGATCGGCGGCGGGCTTCTCGGTCTGGAAGCGGCCTATGGTCTGAAGCGCCAGGGCATGGAGGTGACGGTCATCCACCTCATGCCGACGATCATGGAGCGCCAGCTCGATCCGGCCGCCGCCTATCTGCTCGAAAAGGCGCTGAGCGAACGCGGCATCGAGATCATCACCAAGGCAAACACCAAGCAGATCCTGGGCACCACCAAGGTGGAAGGTATCGAGCTGGAAGACGGCAGGGTGATCGAAGGCGATATGGTCATCATGGCCGTCGGCATTCGTCCCGCATCGCAGCTCGCCAAGGATGCCGGCCTTGCCGTGAACCGCGGGATTGTCGTTGACGATGGCATGATGACTTCGGATGCATCGGTCTACGCACTCGGGGAGTGCGCCGAGCATCGCGGGGTCTGCTACGGCCTCGTCGCCCCGCTCTATGAAAGCGCCCGGGTTCTCGCCGATCGTCTGACCGGCGGCAACGCCGAATATCATGGCTCCGTCGTCAATACGAAGCTGAAGGTCACCGGAATCAATCTCTTCTCCGCCGGCGACTTCGCCGAGGCGCCCGACCGCGAGGAAATCGTCCTGCGCGATGCGGCCGCCGGCGTCTACAAGCGCCTTGTCCTGAAGGAGAACCGGATCATCGGTGCGGTCCTTTATGGCGAGACCGCCGATGGCTCGTGGTTCTTCGATCTCCTGAAGAAGCAGACCGACATCTCGGCGATGCGCGATACACTGATCTTCGGCCAGTCCTACCAGGGAGGGTCTCCGCTGGACCCTATGGCGGCCGTTGCAGCCTTGCCGGATGATGCGGAAATCTGCGGCTGCAACGGCGTCTGCAAGGGCAAGATCGTCACGACGATTACGGGCAAGGGATTGACGACGCTGGATGGGGTCCGGGCGCATACCAAGGCATCCGCCTCCTGCGGCAACTGCACCGGTCTGGTCGAGCAGCTGATGGCTTTGACGTTGGGCGATGCCTACAATCCGGCCGCCGTCACGCCGATGTGCACCTGCACCGAGCTTGGGCACGACGACGTGCGTCGCCTGATCAAGGCCAAGGGGCTGAAGACCATTCCTGCCGTCATGCAGGAACTGGAATGGAAGACGTCCTGCGGCTGCGCCAAATGTCGCCCGGCGCTCAACTACTACCTCGTCTCGGATTGGCCGGATGAATATGCCGACGATTACCAGTCGCGCTTCATCAATGAGCGTGTGCACGCCAACATCCAGAAGGACGGCACCTATTCCGTGGTGCCCCGCATGTGGGGCGGCGTGACGAATTCTGCCGAACTGCGCGCCATCGCCGATGTCGTGGATAAGTTCGAGATCCCGATGGTGAAGGTCACCGGCGGCCAGCGCATCGATCTGCTCGGGATCGAGAAGGAAGACTTGCCCGCCGTCTGGGCCGATCTCGGCAAGGCCGGCTTCGTTTCCGGCCAGGCCTATGCCAAAGGACTCAGAACCGTGAAGACCTGTGTCGGCTCCGACTGGTGCCGCTTCGGGACGCAGGACTCCACCGGACTCGGCATTCGGCTGGAGAAGTTCATGTGGGGCTCCTGGACGCCCGCCAAACTCAAGCTCGCAGTCTCCGGGTGTCCGCGCAATTGCGCAGAGGCGACCTGCAAGGATATCGGCGTCATCTGCGTGGACTCCGGTTTCGAAATCCATTTCGCAGGCGCCGCCGGCCTCGATATCAAGGGCACGGACGTTTTGGGCCTGGTGAAAACCGAGGACGAGGCACTCGAGCATATCGTGGCACTCACCCAGATGTATCGCGAGCAGGGCCGCTACCTTGAGCGCATCTACAAATGGGCAAAACGCATCGGTCACGACGAGATCCGCCGTCAGATCATGGATGACGCGGATAAGCGCCGCGCCTACTACGACCGCTTTGTCTTTTCCCAGAAGTTCGCGCAGGTCGACCCCTGGTCGGAACGCGTCTCCGGCAAGGATAAGCACGAGTTCAAGCCCATGGCGACAGTCGGTTTTCCGGCGGCGGCGGAGTAGTCACTTCTCACCCGTCTGCGGGGAGAAGGTGTCCGAAGAACGGATGAGGGGCGTGTTGATTTGCCCCTCACCCTGACCCTCTCCCCACAAGCGGGGAGAAGGGAAAGCAACAACAAGGAGGATCCCCATGAACTGGATCGCTATCGGCACGATCGACGACATTCCCCTTCGCGGGGCACGCTGTGTGAAGACGCCACAGGGCAAGATCGGCGTTTTCCGCACCGCCGAGAACGAGGTTTACGCGATCGAGGATCACTGCCCGCACAAGGGAGGTCCTCTGACGCAAGGCATTGTACACGGAGCATCCGTGACCTGCCCGCTGCACAACTGGGTGATTTCACTGGAGACCGGCAAGGCGCTTGGCGCCGACGAAGGCGCGGTGCGCACCATCCCGATCCGAAACATCGATGGCCAGCTGTCGATTGCGCTTGAGAGCGCGCTCGTAGCGGCGGAGTGATCCATGGCTTGCGAAACCCGCACCACTTGCCCCTATTGCGGCGTTGGCTGCGGGGTTATCGCGACCGTCGATGATGCTGGGTCCGTCAGCGTCCGCGGCGACCCGGAGCATCCCGCCAATTTTGGCCGCCTGTGCTCCAAGGGCTCTGCCCTTGCCGAAACGCTGGGACTGGAAGACAGGGCTCTCTTTCCCGAAATACATGGGGCGCGGACAAGTTGGGAGACAGCGCTCGACCAGATCGCGGAGCGCTTCACGAACACAATCGCAGAGCATGGGCCGGATTCGGTGGCTTTCTATGTCTCCGGTCAGCTTCTCACCGAAGACTATTACGTCGCCAACAAGCTGATGAAGGGCTTCATCGGCTCAGGCAATATCGACACAAATTCCAGGCTCTGCATGGCCTCCTCGGTGGCCGGCCATCGGCGCGCCTTCGGCGCGGACACCGTTCCCGGCACTTATGAAGATCTCGAACTTGCCGACCTTGTCGTTCTTGTGGGATCGAACCTCGCCTGGTGCCACCCGGTGCTTTACCAGCGTCTGGCAGCCGCAAAGGCATCCCGACCGACGATGAAGGTGGTCGTCATCGATCCCAGACGCACTGCGACGTCGGATCTGGCTGACCTTCATCTTTCCGTGCGACCCGACGGGGATGTCGCTCTGTTCAACGGCCTGCTCGCCCATCTCGCGGAGACCGACAAGGTCGACCAAACTTTTGTCGGCGCCAGCACGACAGGTTTTTCCGAGGCTCTGGTTGCTGCGTCCGACCTGTCAATTGCAGAGCTTTCGGACGCGACCGGCCTGTCGGGCATGCTGATCCGGCAGTTCTTCTGGCTATTCGCCGGCACGGAGCGTGTCGTTACCTGTTACAGCCAAGGGGTCAATCAGTCCTCGTCCGGCAGCGACAAGGTCAATGCCATCATCAACTGCCATTTGGCGACAGGACGGATCGGACGTCCGGGCATGGGGCCATTCTCCCTGACCGGGCAACCGAATGCCATGGGCGGCCGTGAGGTGGGCGGACTTGCCAACATGCTTGCCGCGCATATGGCAATCGAGGATCCACAACACCGGGATCGGGTGCAGCGCTTCTGGGCTTCACCTCGGATTGCCGAGCGTCCCGGACTGAAGGCCGTGGACATGTTCGATGCCGTGGCCGATGGACGGGTGAAGGCGCTCTGGATCATGTCGACCAATCCCGTGGTCTCGATGCCCGATGCAGACAAGGTCAAGGCCGCCATCGAGGCCTGTCCCTTTGTCGTGGTCTCAGACATGCAGAAGAACACGGATACCGCGCGGCTCGCTGATGTCCTGCTTCCGGCAACAGGCTGGGGCGAGAAGTCTGGTACCGTCACCAACTCGGAGCGACGGATTTCACGCCAGCGACCGTTTCTGGCGGCACCGGGGGAAGCGCGTCCCGACTGGTGGCATCTCACAGAAGTCGCCAAGCGTATGGGCTATGTCGAGGCTTTCGACTTCGCCTCGCCGGCAGAAATCTTCGCGGAACACGCCAGACTTTCAGCCTTCGAAAACGATGGCGAGCGCGATTTCGACATTGGCGCCTTTGCCGGGATTGAGCATCAGCAGTATGAGGATCTCGCTCCGTTCCAATGGCCGCAGCCAGTCGTGGGATCTAAGAAGGAGCGGTTTTTCGCCGACGGTCGCTTCTATCATCTCGACGGCAAGGCCCGCTTTGTTCCGGTTCGGGCCGCCAATCGACCGCTCAACTGCAAGCATGACAGCTTCGTCCTGAATACCGGTCGCGTGCGTGATCATTGGCATACGATGACGCGAACAGGAAAGAGCGCCCGTCTTTCCGCCCATCTCGCCGAACCGTTCTGCGAGATCCATCCTCTCGATGCGAGCGCGCTCCAGATCGGCGATGCTGATCTGGTCCAGGTGGCCAATGACAAGGGCCATCCCATCCTCCTGCGCGCGCTCCTGACGGAGCGGCAGGCGCGTGGGTCGATCTTCGTTCCCATGCATTGGACCGGCGAAACAGCCTCTTGTGCACGCGTTGACACTCTCGTCCCGCCGGAGGTCGATCCGGTCTCCGGACAGCCGGCACTGAAGCAGGCGCGCGTTTCAGTCGCCCGTCATACGCCGGCATTTCACGCGTTTCTGGTGACGGCCGAGAAGCCCGCGGACCTGTCATTTGAATATTGGGCCATCGCGAAGGCCGAAGGCGGTTACAGGTTCGAACTTGCGGGAGACGAGCCGGAGGGCGGATTCGAGACTTGGTTCAGCCAGAGCCTCGGCCTGGACGAGGATGTTGGGGTCGTCCGCTATCGCGATGTCACGGCCGGGGATTTTCGCATCATTGCCCTGCGCGGCAACCGTCTGCTTGCCGCGCTTTACGTGTCGCGTGCGCCGGTGGCCGTCTCGCGGCAATGGGCGGTTGATCAGCTTCTCTCCGATCATGCCGATACCAGGGCCCGTTCGCAGCTCATGGCGGGGCGCCCGGGCGCGGGTCAACCGGACAAGGGGGCGATCGTATGCTCCTGCTTTTCCGTCGGCGCCAACGAGATCGCCCGCGCCGTCGGGCAAGGTTGTCGATCGCTGGAGGCCATCGGTCAGTTGCTCAGCGCCGGGACAAATTGCGGCTCGTGCCGCCCAGAGATCAGGAGGATCATCGATGCGCAAGCGCTCCTTGCCGCAGAATGACAAGGCCGGCCGGATCGAACCGCTCGCTAAACTTCCGGTGTTCTGGGATCTGCAGTCGAAGCGCGCGGTCATAGCTGGCGGCTCCGATGCGGCCGCATGGAAGGCAGAACTGCTCGCCGCCTGCGGTGCTGCGGTCGAGGTCTATGCCGAATGCGATTCCATTGGAGCGGGAATGGCAAGTCTTGCCGATGCGGGAAAGGTCGTCATTCACACCCACCCCTGGCACATCGGCATCTTCGATGGCGCGGCAATGGCCATTGCCGATTGTGAGACTGACGACGAGGCACGTACATTCGCCTGTGCCGCGAGAACGGCCGGCGTGCCGTTCAACGTCATCGACAAGGCTGCCTTCTGCCAGTTCCAATTTGGCTCCATCGTCAACCGCTCGCCGGTCATCCTGTCCATCTCGACCGACGGGGCCGCGCCGATCCTTGCGCAAGCCATTCGCAGGCGCGTCGAGACACTGCTACCTCCGTCGCTCAAGGGCTGGGCTGCCCTGGCACAAGCGCTCCGCGGCACCGTAAACGGACAGCTGGAGCCTGGTCCAAAACGCCGCGCCTTCTGGGAAATGTTCGTCGATCGGTGCTTTGCATCCATGAAGGTGCCAGGCGAGCGCGACCGCGAGGCTCTGATATCGAACATCGAAGCCCTCTACCACCTGCCCGCGTCAGGCTCGGTGACCTTGGTGGGAGCAGGGCCCGGAGATGCCGAACTCCTGACGCTCAAGGCCGTTCGCAGCCTCCAAGCCGCTGACATCATCCTGTTTGACGAAAGCGTGTCTGCAGATGTGCTTGAACTGGCACGCCGAGAGGCCAAGCGGATGCTGGTGGATACAGCGGGTGAGACAGACGGCGCTCGGACGGACGTCCAGGAGTTGATGGTCGGGCTGGCGCGCGCCGGCAAGCGGGTGGTGCTGCTAAGGGCCGGGCATACGGCGGGCTCAGATGAGGCAGCCGCGTGTCTTCGCGCATTGCGTCAGCGGGGTGTGAAGGCGGATTTCGTGCCCGGGATCCCGCACATCGAGGGATCTTGTGCCGAGACGGTGTCCAATGGCAGCACCGCCATCACGGCGGTCGCTTCAGCGGGGTTCTGATCGAGGACCCGCTGAAGCCTTATTGTCCTCAGAGGTCCGTCACTGCGCGGCAGCGACGGCTGCGTCCATTCGCTCCTGGGCCTTCTTCGGCAGCTTCGTCGCCTTGAAGGCATCCAGATTGGCAGCGGGCGCATCCCCCACGAGGATCGCTGCGACCATGCCCATGCCGATATGTGGGGCGCATTTGATGCCATAGAGCCCGGGCACGTCGAAGGTCACCTTGATCTCTTCGTTCATCTTGCCCTTGAATTCCGCAGCACCTTCCGGAAGCATGCCCTTGATGATTTCGGCATTGTGGCCCTTGTCTGTGGGAATGAACGTTACCGTGTCGCCTGGTGCGATTTTCAGGCCTGCCGGCTCGAAGACCATTGCGCCTTCCGCACCCTTGTTGAGCATCTTGACCTCAAAGTCGGCCGCTGCGGCGAGACCGGGGATGGTGAGGGCGAGAGCTGCGACGGCAGCGAATTTGGTGAGGATGCGGGTCATTGTCTGTCTCCTTGATGCAGGAACGATTGCGTTCCGTTGAGAGAGACATAGGCCGAAGAGACCCGGCCTTCTTTGCGCAAAATCAATTAGCCAGAGGGAATGCGCGCGGGCGTTTCGCCCTATTTTCGCTCGATCGGGGCCGTGGCGAGCTGCTCCAGCGCCGTCAGATTGCGGACCAGGAGCTTTTGCCGCCCGCCCTCTATAAGCCCCTTGCCTTCCCACGCACTGAAGATACGCGAAACCGTGTGCAGTGTGGTACCGGTCATCTCGGCAATATCCTGCCTGGAAATCGGGAAATCGATGCGCAGGCCTGCGGGTTCCGGGCGGCCCGCCTTCCTGGCCAGTCTCAGAACCGTGTGCGCGACGCGTCGCTCGACCTCCTGGGTCGACATTTCCCGGATGCGAATATGGGCCTCTTCCAGCCTCTGGCCGATCGTTTCCATCGCGCTGACCGCGAGCCGCGGATTGTGCTCGACGAAGTTTGGCCAGAGATCGGTCGGCCAGCACAGCGTGACGCTGTCTGTCGCAGCGATTGCAGTGCCGGGATAATCGGCGCGCTGGAGAGCCTTGGCGAAGCCGAAGAGGTCGCCGGGATGCACCATACGCACAATGATCTGCTGCCCATCAGTCGTAACCTGGGTGACCTTGAGACGCCCATGGAGCAGCAGGAAGAAGCTCTGCGCGGGCTGTCCCTGTTCGAAGACGGTTTCGCCGATCGGAACTCGGCGGGACTGGGCCGGCACCAGCAGGCGATCAAGCTCGTCGTCCGTCATGCGATCGAACAGAGGTAGCGATTTGATGATCGTCCGGTCGAGTTTCAAAACAGCTTTCCTTCGCCCAGGCGCGGTCGCATCGGCCGAAGTCAACTATCGGCCGCTTCGCGCAAAAGAACACACGCGAAGCGGACGCACGCTACATCAATGGGTTTGAAGAGCAAAGAGCAAGGGCGCGTACCAGCTATCATCCTTGACGAGCCGAAAGCCGACATGGTCCGGCGGCACACCGACGGAGCAGCCACCGCTTTTAGGGTCGCGGATGAAGGAACTCAGCGGTGCGCGATGCTTGCCTGCCGCGATATAGATCCCGCAGCTTTCGGAGGTCCTTGCTCCGCCGACGGCCTGCAGATCCACGCGCCGGTTGCAGGTTGAGGTCCATTCCCAGACATTTCCCGCGAAATCAGCAAGACCGTGGCTATTTTCACCGAAGCTGCCATAGGGCAGCGGCTCGGGATCGCGCGAGCGTTTGCGAGCCGATTCGCGCTCATAGTCCGCGAGCCAACGCAGCGCCGGGTTACCGCTGTCGGCATCGACGCCGAGAGCGTCATCGGGAAAATCTTCAGCTGCGGCGAAGGCCAGTTCAAGGTCATCAGGCAAGCGCCAGTGGGAACCTGTCATTTGCGACAACCAGTTCGCATAGGCGGTGGCATCGTCGTGGCTGACGCCGGTGACAGGCATATCGGCGCGTGAAGGCGTGGCGGATTCCCGCAGGTTGCAGGCTCCGTCGGCAACGCAGGCATCATAATCGAGCGAACTGACCTGATACTTCATGATGGTGAGCGGATAGGCGACAGCCGCCTCACCCTTCGGGGCATCAACTGCAAATCCGGCGCGGTAGAATTCACCGGGTTGGCGGTAGTTGAAAGTTCCAGCTTGAACCGTGATCACAGGCGGTTCCGGCAGCGCGGGCGACGTCAAGCGGATCATTCCCGACTGGACAACGACAGCGGCGGACAGGGCTGCCATCAGCCCAAGCGGGAGCAACAGCGAGCCGAACGCTCCATGCGGGAGGATCGCGGACATAGAGGCAGTCATGGAACCAATCCTGATCAAGGGGGCATTCAGCAGAGGGGCACCTCATGTGAGATGCCCCTCCACACTTCGATCAGCTTTCCGGCTTGACGACGGCAGTCATCAGATCGTCATTCCAGTCTCCGGTAACCTTGAAGTGGGCGGCAGCACCTTTCTCGAAGGCCTCGATCAGGTTGTGGTTCACATAGGCATAGATGCCAGGCTGCTGGAAGGTATAGTAGGCAGCACCGGCGGCTCCCCCGGGGATGAACCAGGTTTCCTGGTCGAGCTCCGGCGGGTTGGCGAATTTGCCGGTCGCCCAGACGTAGTCACCATGACCACCAATCAGGTGTGGGCGCGTGTCGCGATTTGCCTGCGAGTGAAGGATCAGCACCCGGTCGCCGACTTCGGCCGTCATGGCGTTGTCGCCAGTGAGTGCACCGACTGCACCATTGAAGACGATATGGCTCGGGGTGAGCGTGTTCATGACTTCAAGAACATCTGCATAGGCATCGCCGGCACTATCGTATTTCTTGTAGTTGCCGTCCGCATCCTTCGGCACGTAGAAGTCCTGCTCGCCGACATAGTAGACCTTGTCATATGGCAGATCATTGCCCTTGTGGTCCTTCAGGCCATCGCGCGGCAGGACCATGATCGCGCCGTTCATGCCCGATGTGACATGCCAGGGCACCATGCCGGGAGGTGCGCAGTGGTAGACGAAGACGCCGGTCTTGGTGGCCTTGAAGCGCAGAACCGCCTTTTCACCAGGATTGACGATCGTCAGCGCACCGCCACCGAGAGCACCTGTGGCCGAATGGAAATCGATGTTGTGTTGCAGGCTGTTGGTATCCGGATTGATCAGCGTCACCTCGACGTAATCACCTTCATGGACGACCATCATCGGGCCGGGGACCGAGCCGTTGAACGTCATGGCATGGACTTCAGTGCCAGCATCATCAACGATGATCTTCTTTTCTTCGATGGTCAGCGTGAACTCCACGACCTTCGGGGCGCCTTCTGCCTTCTGCGTATGAGCGTGGACGAAGGGCGGTCGCACGAGGTCAACCTTCACGCGTTCCAGCTTCGCGATGTCTGCGGCAACAGCCGCGGCATTGGTCTTGAGATCGCCGCCTTCGGCTCGGACCGCCGTTGCCGTCATCATGGGAAGCAGCCCGGCCGCCAGGGCAGCCCCGGCCAACATGCTACGTCTTGTCAGTGTGAGGATCTGGGTCATGTCAGTCACTCCGTTGGAAAAAGCGAAGCGCTAACCGCTCCGTTGCTTTCTCTTCTATGACGAAACCCCATTTTCTATTTGCTCCGGAACAAACTCCGAAGCTATTCGCGTAGATCATGCTTCTGATAGCAAATAATAAATTTCAACGCCGTTGATGTAGATCAATAGTTATCCAGGCTGATGCCGAACGACGCTCCACCGGACTGAATTGATGGTTCGTGCCGCACGTGAAGTGTTGCCTGGCTGACGACCAAAACAAAAATTGATTGGTGCTGGAGGAGAACCGCCAAACGCTTTTCTGGTGGAAGAAGACGTCAGCCGCCCACGCGGATCAACATCCGATAGCTGTTGCCGGTATCATCCACTTTGCCGACCCATTGATGTCCGTAGTTTTCGAGCTCTGGCATGAGGAACACCGGCTCCTCCGAAAAGAGCGCGAAGAGCACTTCGCCCGGCTCCATCAGCCCGATGCGGGACAGGACCTTTTCCATGGGAGCCGGCGGCTCAAGTCCAGTCAGGTCGATCTGCCACAATGGGTCCGGCCAGCCCGCAGCTTCTTCAGCACCGAGCGAGACGCTAACCTTGGCCGCGGTTTCGATTGTGGGGGAGAACAGGACCTCCCAGTCCCCTTCGGCCAGCTCATTCATTTCGGCTGTGAATCCACGACGCGCCATGACACTCAGAAGCGGCGTAGGTCGAAAGGTTGCAAGCAGCCTGAGCCCCTCGCCCGGCTCCAGGGCCTGAACCGCCTGCATGATGGCCGGAAAGGGCTCGCCACCCTCCTTGAGGATCGAGCGGACGTCGAGGTTCTTGTAACGTGGCGGCATCGGCTTCCTCCTCCGGCATATCCGCGGGCGACATAGCCGCCCGCACTGCAATGCATTGTGCGGCATTGCATGCCGCACGCTCATTCTTCAATGACCGCCACCACAATTGCAATTGCAGCCCTCGTGCTTTTCGCGCGTGACCTTCACCTGCCAAAGCTCCGGCCCACGTTCCAGATAATGCCAACCGAACAGACCGGAGAAGTGCATCTCCAGGTGATAATAGAGCGGCAGCGGGTCGTGATCGACAGTCAGCGTGAGATCATGACCAGGTTGTAGGGAGTTCAGCATGCCAAAAATGCGTGGGTGGCGCTCGGAGCGTGGAATGGCGCGGACGTCAAGGTGAAGCGTGTCGGTATCGATTGCTGTCATGGGATGTTCCTGTCGAAGAAGGTCTAGACCGCGCCGTCAGATATGGGCCAGTCTCGCTCACCCTTGCGCTGCCCAGACCTGGCCGTCGTTGTGCTGCGACAAACTGGAGATGCAGTAGACGCCGCAAACATCAGGAGGCCTGGGCCGATTGCTCGGTCCAGGCCCCATATGCGCGATCGCGGATCAGCGGACGAGCGCGCGGTAGATTTGTGGCAAGGCTGCCGGAAGGCGGCGGATGTCGGGAACTATGGCATAACCGTGATGGCCGAAGACCGCCGGCACGTAGGTCTTGGCGTCCTGGTCGACGGTGACGCCGAAGACATGGATGCCTCGGCGGCGTGCCTCGGTCACCGCGCGCCGCGTATCCTCGATGGCAAAGCGGCCCTCATAGTGATCCACGTCATTCGGCTTGCCATCGGTCAACACCAGAAGCAGGTGCTTCCGGTTGGACCGTTCAGCTAGTTTTGCTGTGGCATGTCGGAGCGCTGCGCCCATGCGGGTATAATAGCCAGGTTTCAGCGCTGCGATCCGGTGGCGGACCAATGTGCTCATGGGCTCATCGAAGTCCTTGATGGTTTCGATGCGCACCCAATCCCGCCGCCTCGATGTGAAACTCAGAATCGAGTGGCTGTCGCCGCAAGCGGCAAGCCCTTCAGCGAGCACCAGCAGAGCTTCTTTCTCGACATCGAGCACACGACGGTCGTTGAACCAGGCATCGGTGGACAGCGATACATCGACCAGCAGCGTGACGGCGAGGTCGTGCCCCTGTGGACGGCTCGCCAGATGGATACGGTCAGAGCATTCGCCGCTCGCTGCATGTTCGGTGCGGCTGCGCACGACTGCGTCAAGATCAAGGTCGGCGCCGTCGATCTGCGCCCGCAGCATTTCGTGGCGCGGTCGCATTGCCTCGAATTGCCGCCGTACACGCCGAACAAGCGCCTTCATCTCTTCAGAGTGAACGGCGGGCATGGCTCCAACCGATGCGGGACCCGCCACCACCCGGCAATGGTCCTTCAGGTAAACGCTTCGTCGATAGTCCCATTCCGGGTAGGTAAGATCAGCCTCGATGGCGGAATGGATCAGCGCTTCCGGCGGCAGATCGAGGTCGAAGCGGAATTTCGCCGCCGGTCGGCCCTTGCGCTCGCCGAGTACCATCTCGTCCAGTTCGTCGGCAGCTGCCGCATCGTGATCATCGCTATCGTCGGCGGGTCGATCGACATTGACCATCTCGGCCATCGCAAGAATCTTTTCGAAGCGATTGAGGATAAAGGGGCTGCGCTCACCTTTAGCGGCGGAATCCTTCTCGCGGATCGCCACATGGCGCCCTGCCGCTTGCGTATCCCTATGGCTGGAGCCGACCGGCTGATCCATCTCCTGGCGACCGGTCCATTCCTCCCTGACGACCGCGTGGGGCCAAAGCGGCACCGGCAACATCGGCAGATAGCCGGGAGGCGCCGTCACCGGAAAATCGAGATTGCCCGTGAGCGGTGCGAGACCGCCCCCGTGGCGCAGCAGATCAATTACCCGATCCTCAATCTGTCCTTCCACCCGCGGCAGCGAGCCGCGCCGGCGCTCCGACAGAAGGGCGAGGCAAAGCCGGCGATATCGATCGACGAGACCGGGAAAGGCGGCAAGAACTTGCTTCTCAAGTTGCGCTGCCGCCTCCAGCATCGCGAGATCGGCCCTGAGCGGATCCGTCTCGGTCATCGGCTTGAGTGGCATGACCGCCGTGGCGGCGGCGAGCCAGACATAGAGGTCACGGTTGAGCGTTGGCTCCGGCATAAGATCGAGAACAGGGGGCAGCATCACGCCCGCCTCGTCACGCGCTGGATGGACGAGCTTTTCTTCACCGAGGCCCAGTCGCTGGCGTAGCTTCAGGCGATGCTGGGATGTCTTACCCCGCGCTGGCACCAGTTGAACCGTCTTCTCTCCGCCGAAGCCGCGGAAGCAGACGGAAAGCACCGGCAGCATTTCGTCGAGCGTGACGCCAGCCCCGGCATAACGCGGCCAGGTGCGGGTATCGCCGGCAAGCTTGTGCCAGGCGCGCCCGACCGTCTCCTCAAGCTCCAGAAAGTCGAGCATGACATTCTCCTAGCGGATAACCGCCTGTGCCAATTCGAGAAGTGCAGTGCGCACGTCGGGTTCGTCGGTCAGCGGCTCGATCATGGCGGCACGAACGGCGTCCCTCGGCGAAAGCCCGGCGTCGATGAGGCTCGCGCAATAGACGAGCAGACGCGTCGAGACACCTTCCTCCAGATCATGGCCTTTCAGCGCACGCAGCCGTCTGGCGAGTTCGACGAGCGGCTCGACAGTAACCGCTGGCAGTCCGCTTTCTACCGCGACCACCTCGATCTCCCGCTCCTTGGGCAGGAAGTCGAACTCGATCGCGACGAAGCGCTGGCGGGTTGAGGGTTTCAGGGCCTTGAGCAGGCTTTGGTAGCCGGGATTGTAGGAGACCACGAGCATGAACGAAGGCGGCGCCTCAAGCTCTTCGCCGGTTCGTTCGAGCGGCAAGATCCTCCGATCATCGGTGAGCGGATGCAGGACGACGGCGACGTCCTTGCGCGCCTCGACTACTTCGTCGAGATAGCAGACGCCGCCATCACGCACGGCCCGCGTCAAGGGACCGTCGACCCAGACCGTCTCGCCACCCTTGAGAAGAAAGCGACCGGTGAGGTCTGCGGCAGCGAGGTCATCGTGGCAGGAGACGGTGGTGAGCGGCAGGGCAAGCTTCTTGGCCATGTGGCTGACGAAGCGAGTCTTGCCACAGCCGGTCGGACCTTTCAGCAGGAGCGGCAGCTGCCGCATCCACGCCGTTTCGAACAGGGCGCATTCGTTGCCAGTTGGGGAATAGGCTGGGATGTCCGGCTGCAGATTACGGGCAATGAGGTTCATGGTTCTGATCCTTGAGAAATCTGGAGGAACCCCGCCGCCTCATGCAAGGCAGGCGGGGCAGAAACGTCACTCGGCAGGCTCGACGTAGCCACCGAAGGAAGGCTCCTTTTCCTTCCCGGGCAGCAAGACGGCCCAGACGAACATCAAAGCGGACACGAGGACGATTGCGCCGGAGCCAAGGCGCACCCAGTAGAACAGGGCCAGCTGATCCTGGACGTCCATGTAGCTGTCTCCCAGCACGCGCTGCAGATGCACCTGCAGGACACCGGCGAAGGTGAGCGCGAAGGTCATCACCGACATGGCCGTGCACATGATCCAGAAGCTCGCGATCGACAGCCACTGGTTATAGGGCTGGCGGCCGCGCATTTCCGGAATGGCATAGGCCATGATGGCGAGGTTGAGCATGACATAGGCGCCGAAGAAGGCGAGATGCCCGTGGGCTGCCGTCACCTGCGTGCCGTGGGTGTAGTAGTTCACCGATGACAGGGTGTGCAGGAAACCCCAGACACCTGCACCGAAGAAGGCCATGACCGAGCAGCCGATCGACCACAGAAGGGCGGCCTTGTTCGGATGTTTGCGGCCGGCCTTCCAGGTCATCACGAAGGTGAAGATGACCATGGTGAAGAAAGGCGCAACCTCGAGCGTCGAGAAGAGCGAACCGATCCACTGCCAGTAGCCCGGCGCACCGATCCAGTAATAGTGGTGGCCCGTGCCGAGGATGCCGGAGAAGAGGGCGAGACCAATGATGACATAGAGCCATTTCTCGACCACTTCGCGGTCGATGCCGTTCAGCTTGATCATCAGGAAGGCGAGCACAGAGGCCATGATCAGTTCCCAGACGCCTTCGACCCAGAGGTGGACCACGTACCACCAGTACATCTTGTCGAGCGCCAGATTGATCGGGTTGTAGAAGGCGAAAAGGAAGAAGATCGCCACACCCCACAGACCGAAGATCAGGATGTTGGTGACGACTGTCTTGCGGCCCTTCAGCGACGTCATGGTGACATTGAACAGCAGCATCAGGGCGACGATGACGATGCCGACCTTGATGATGAAGGGTTGCTCAAGGAACTCCCGACCTTCGTGAATGCCGAAGAGATAGCCGACAACTGCAGCAGCCGCAGCAATCAGAAAGATCCAGAACTGCGCGATGGCAAGCTTCGGACTGTAAAGCTCCGTCTCCGCCTCTTCCGGCAGCAGATAATAGGTGGCGCCCATGAAGCCCATCAGCAACCAGACGATCAGGGCGTTGGTGTGGATCATGCGCACGATGTTGAAGGGCAGCAGTTCGGAGAGCGTGTTGGGCAGGACGTAGATCGTGCCCGCGACGACCCCGAACAGGACCTGAGCAACGAAGAGGCCAAGCGCGCCGTAGAAATACAGCATCGCGACCTTCTGGCTTTGATATTTCATGGTGATGTCTCCTTGGGTCACGAAGGGCTCAGCCGGCCTCGTTCGGCGGCCAGTTCTGCGTCTTGATCTTGCTGGTCCATTCGAGGAAGTCGGCGAGATCGTTGATCTCCTCGTCGGTCAGGTTGAACTGCGGCATCTGTCGGCGCCCCTCGACGCCGGAAGGCTGGGCCGCCATCCAGGCCCGCAGCGTCTCGCGGGCACTCTCGCCGTCTTCCTGGCCCCCCCAACGGGTCCAGACATTGCCGAGCTCGGGCGCGAAATAGGCCCCTTCTCCCAGTAGCGTGTGGCAGTTGATGCAGGAGTTCTTCTCCCAGACATGTTTGCCCCGGGCGACACTGTCGGTCAGCGTTGTCTCGTCTGTCGAGGTGGTCCGGATGTAGTAGTGACTGTGGGCCGTGAGCCCCACGAAGATCGCGAAAAAGAATATGGAGCCGCCGTAGAAGACGTTGCGCGCTCCGGTCTTGGTCAGGCGCTCTGCCATGCCTTTGTCCTTCCGTCTGCCGGTGCTTGATTGGCCGGTCGTTGAGATCCCGTCGACGTGACTTCAGTGGCTGGATGGCCGGCATCGCGGGACGTTCCGTTTCTAACGCCTGGCGAAAAGTCTTCTTTGCGCCTCAACAAACAGCGCGGAGATCAGCCCAACACGGCGATGACAATCGAGCGGGCAAGGGCCGCCGTGAGGAGAAATGCGGGCCAGGCGATCAACGGAATCCGCATGGGATGATGCCCTCCCCGCAGCTCGAGGAAGTCAAGGATCACAATCCGGCCCTTGGCAAAGGCAATTGCAAGTGCTGCGGCGATGGGCACCACCGTAGGGCCAGCCAGCGCCGTAACGACGGCCGCACCGATAGCGAGTGTGATGAGCATGGCGAGCACACCCACCAGTTCTTCATGCTGTCTGCGGGTCATGGGACGCCTCACGCGAGATAGAGAATGGGAAAGATCACCAGCCAGACGAGGTCGATGACGTGCCAAAGAGTGGCGATCAGGACCAGATTCTCCCGTGCCGGACGCCAGGCGACCAGGAGAAGCGCGATGGCACCGAAGAAGACATGCAGGAGGTGAAAGCCGGTGATGATGAAGTAGAGTTCGAAGAAGGCATCGAGCGTCGCATCATGAGCGTAGCGAACTTCCCCCCAGTATTCGAAGAGCTTGACCGCCACGAAGCAGAAGCCGAGCAGGGCTGCGATGGACATCGGCCGCCTCACGGCTCTCGGATCATCGCGTTGCCGCATAGCGACCGCGACAAAGTAGCCACTTAGAAGAAGGACCAGCGTATTGGCACCGGCGATCCCCGGTCTCAAATGCAGCCGCGCCAGTCCGAAAGCCTCTGCATCGAAGGCTGAGACGACGAGAAAGCCCAAGATCAGGATGCCAAAGGCGATCAGTTCGCTCCACACCAGGATCCAGAGCAAAAGGTGGTCGTCCTTTGCCTCGTCCTGAAGGCTCGTTTGCATGGCCATGGTCACATCTCCCGTTGATCGGGATCTTCTAGGCCAGGAATGATTGTTCCTCTTTGTGGGAGCGCAAAGAAGCCTGACGAAAGACAAGGCAGAGTGAACTCAACAAGAAAGGACAAACGACATGACGGATGCACAGATTGGCCTTGTCGTCGCCACTCCCGTCATCATGGGGTTCGCCCTCATGCTGAAACGGATGGGGGTATTGCAGGGTGGAGGGACGCTCGCTGCCGTGCTGGCTTCTCTTGCCATCGGCGTCTTCCTGTTTCTCGGTCAATAGGAGACACGGATGCAACCGACAGAAACCAGCCTCACTGCAGCTGAGGTGAGAGCGTTGGAAGACAAGCATCACGATCTTCTCGTTCTCTGCCTGCAGCTGGAGGAACTGGCGACGGACTTCGACGCCGGCGCGTTGCCGAACGGCATCGAGAATGTCGCGAAGCTGATAGAGCCGCTTCTGGTCGCGGCTCATACGCTCGAGGAGCAGAGGCTCTACCCCGGGCTGGAATTCCATGCAAAATCCTGCTTCGGCGTGCTTCTCCTTGATCAGGTCAAGTCAGAACATCGCGTCGACAGGCGTGCCGCTCGCGAACTGTCCCTGACATTGGAGGCCGTCGCTCACAAGCGATGCAGGCTCAGTCTCAAGACCGTCGCGACCATGGTCCGTGGCTTCCAGGAGGCTATCCGTCGTCATGTCACCGCCGAGCAGCTGTTGCTGCAGCAGTTCCTCGACCTAGAGCCCGAGAAGCAGGCCATGCCGTTATGAGTGAACAGCTCCAATCCTGCTACGGTCAGCTTCTGGAAGGGAGCAATATCCGGTGCGATTCCCGGCGTCTCTCGACATCCGATCTTGCGGGGGATTCCTCTTCCGGTTCCTTGGTCATGTCGCAGCAAACGGCGATGTGTGATCAATCCTCCTCTTCGGCAGTTTTGCCCTGTTCGTGTCTGGCTGCATCCTAGTGGTGCAGAGGAGCGCAAAACACCGGATCGGAGCCGATTGGGCATCGTTCACGTGGCCAACATCCGTACTTCCCGTTGCGGCCGCGATCTCGGGACCCGTCGCAATTCGTTCGGAAAGGCAGTTGATGGCCGCGCGGTCCTCACGCTGCTGGCGGGAGGCTGTGTCATCCTCGTCCGTACGCCTCCATCCTGGTTTTCGCAGACTGACGGGCTCGCATCCTCACGGTAATCGCTTTGTTTCAACCTTTGGCCCAGGCGCAACTCCCTGAGCTCCGGCTACCGGCAAAGGCCGATTAGAAAGGATCCCAAGATGAACACGACCTCCGGCTTTTCTTTCGCAAGGTGCCTCCTGTCTGGAGGCTTTCGTCTGTTTTTCCCGGGAGGCGCCATGAGTGCTGCCTTGCTGATCGCAATTTGGGTACCGTGGTTCCTTGGCTTGGTGCATGTACCGACCTTGTTGCCGCCGGTGGCCTGGCACCAGCACGAGCTTCTCTTCGGCTTTGTACCGGCCGTCATTGCTGGCTTTCTTCTGACCGCGGTACCCAACTGGACTGGTAGACCAGCTCTGGCAGGCGCGCCCCTTGCGCTGCTGTTCCTGCTCTGGGTCGCCGGCCGAATAACAATTACTTTGTCAGAATGGACAGGCATGCTTGCGGCAACTCTCGTTTCGCTTGCGTTCCTGCCGGTGCTCGCGATGACAGTCCTGAAGGAACTCGTCGCGTCTTCGAACCGGCGAAACTACATGATCGTCGCGATCCTTGCTTTTTTAAGCGCTGCGCAGGTTCTCTTCCATCACGAGGTCGCCCGCTACGGTCGCGTGCAGATGGCCGACCGTCTGGCCTTATCCGCCATTCTCGTCCTGATCACGCTTGTCGCAGGCCGGATCATCCCGGCATTTACCGGCAACTGGCTGAAAGCGCATAATCCGGGCCGCATTCCCCGGAGCTTCGAGGGCTTCGATATTGTCGCAGTAATCCTTGGGGTCCTTTCGCTCGGACTGTGGATCGCGGTCGCCGCAGGCTATGATGGTCTACGCGTTCCCGCCGGTGCACTCATGGTTGTCGCCGGCATCGCCCATCTCCTGAGACAGGCCAGGTGGTGCCCTGAGCGGACCTTCGGCGAACCCTTGGTGATGATCCTGCATCTCGGCTATCTGTTCCTTCCGGCCGGCTTTCTCCTCACCGGCATGTCCCTGCTCTTGAACGATTCCCGGTTCGCCTCTGCGGGCATCCACGCCTGGACGGCGGGAGGAATAGGCGTCGTGACGCTGGCCGTCATGACCCGGGCCACCCGTGGCCACAGTGGTCAGATACTGACGTCGCCATCCACCACGACGTGGCTTATCTATGCTCCGATCATTCTTTCAGCCATCCTGCGGATCCTGGTCGCATTGTTCCCGCAATTCGCCATGCTCCTGCTGCCGACCGTTGCGCTTGCCTGGATCCTCGCATTCGCAGGGTATATCGCGCTCTACATGCCGTTGATACTGCGGTAAGGTGTAGGGGGACATTGAGGGCTGATGCTGAATGCTTTTCAAGGCATTTACGGGTGACCTTGCCCCGTTGAGATAATCCACTTTGAGGCAAGCTCTGGCCCTTTGGGATACGAGCGAATTTCGATCCGGTCTGACCTGAGCCCGGACTTTCCTCCAGATTTCGGCAGTAGTCTTGGGTTTTAATCTGGCCTCATGCGGCCCGTTTTTCTAAAGCCATTTTGATTGCGAACTGTCTCGATGTGATGTTGCCGAGAGACGAGTGCGGTCTGTTTCTGTCACAATTCTTCTTCCATGCCGTGATCGCGGCGCCTGCCTGAGCGAGCGACGAGAA